>Ga0209403_10000866_pt1 | contig 41695 bp, 38 predicted proteins | sample ArcticOcean_MG_C_8_FD_187440 | JGI IMG/M metagenome (GOLD analysis project Ga0209403, IMG submission 187440) | Marine microbial communities from western Arctic Ocean - ArcticOcean_MG_CB11_86 (SPAdes) (version 2) | ecosystem: Environmental > Aquatic > Marine > Oceanic | place: Arctic Ocean...
TTTTTTTAATTCATTAGATTTAAACAAAACTAAGTTTGATAAACTTAACATAGGTCCTGTTCTTTTCTACGAACATATGTACTATTACAAAGAGATTAAAATAGGTGTTAAATTTTCTGTAACTGTTGAAATAGATGGTTATAGTGAAGATGGAAAGTTTTTTAAACTTTTTCAAAATTTTTATAATCAAAAAGGAGAACATTTAGCTCATTTAGACCTTGCCTTTGGAATAATGGATACAGTCAAAAGAAAGCTAACTTTAATGCCAGAGGATTCATTTAATCTTTTTAAGGAATTATCTAGATCAAAATCTTTTCAAATTTTATCAAAAGAGAATATGAGAATTGAAGGTAAATCACCACTTAATATTTGATATGAAAAAAAAATATTGGAAACAGAATTTAATTTATTTAAGAATACTATTAACAGTTTGGTTTATATGTTCATTTGGTTTTGGAATTTTAATGGCAGAATATCTTAATAATTTTTATCTAGGAGGTTTTCCTCTTGGATTTTGGTTTGCCCAGCAAGGTTCAATATACATTTTTGTAATATTAATTTTTATCTATGTATATCTTATGAATAAACTAGATGAGAAATATGATTTAAAAGAATAGTATGGATTCTCAATTTTGGACATATCTTTTAGTTGGCATAACTTTTACTATATATATAGGAATAGCTATATGGACTAGAGCTAAGAGCACAAAAGAGTTTTATATAGCGGGAGCTGGAATAAACCCTGTTCTTAATGGAATGGCGACTGCTGCTGATTGGATGTCAGCTGCATCATTTCTTTCAATGGCAGGACTTATTTCTGTTTTAGGTTATGGAGGTTCTCAATATTTAATGGGGTGGACAGGTGGATATGTTCTTTTAGCATTATGTTTAGCTCCATATTTAAGAAAATTTGGAAAATTTACTGTTCCAGATTTTATAGGAGAAAGGTACTACTCTAGTAGTGCAAGGCTTATAGCATTAATTTGTGCAATCTTTATTTCATTTACATATGTAGTTGGTCAAATGAAAGGAGTTGGAGTTGCGTTTTCAAGATTTCTTGAAATACCATTTGAGAGTGGGGTTATTATTGGCATTGGTATTGTATTCTTTTATGCTGTCCTTGGAGGTATGAAAGGAATAACTTACACTCAAGTGGCACAATATTGTGTTTTAATATTTGCTTTTACTGTTCCAGCAATTTATATTTCACTTCAAGCTACAGGTAACCCTATACCTCAAGTAGGATTTGGAAGTAAGACTATGGATGGAGTCTATTTACTAGAAAAGTTAAATCAATTATCTGTTGAATTGGGATTTGAAAAATATACTGATATAAATAGGACAACATTGATAAATGTCTTTTTTATTACAGCTGCCTTAATGTTTGGAACAGCAGGATTGCCCCATGTAATTGTTAGATTTTTTACTGTCCCTAAAGTTAGAGATGCTAGAATCTCTGCTGGTTGGGCGCTTTTATTTATTTCAATTTTATATACAACTGCACCTGCAGTTGCAGCTTTTGCAAAAGTTAATTTAATAAATACAGTTTCAAATGCTAGATATGCAGATGTTCCAGATTGGTTTAAAAACTGGGAAAACACAGGCTTACTTCAATTTGATGATAAAAATCAAGATGGTGTAATTCAATATGTTGCAGATTCCCAAATTAATGAACTGACTGTTGATCCTGATATAATAGTTCTTGCAAATCCTGAAATTGCTAATCTTCCTGCATGGGTAGTTGGATTAATAGTTGCAGGTGGACTAGCTGCTGCTCTTTCAACTGCAGCTGGACTATTACTTGTAATCTCAACTTCAATATCTCATGATTTATTAAAGAAAAATCTTAATCCAAAAATCTCAGAAAAAGGAGAGCTTTGGGCTGCAAGAATTGCTATTGCTGTTGCAGTTATTGGAGCAGGACTAGCTGGACTTAATCCTCCTGGTTTTGTTGCAGAAGTTGTTGCTCTTGCTTTTGGATTAGCCGCATCTTCTTTCTTCCCAGCAATTATTCTTGGAATATTTGATAAAAGAATGAATAAAGAAGGGGCAATTTCTGGAATGATTGTGGGTATTTTGTTTACAGCAATTTATATTTTTTACTTTAAACCACAATTAGGAGGTCCAGGAACTCCTGATAACTATTTGTTTGGTATTTCACCTGAAGGTATTGGTACTATTGGAATGTTTATTAATTTTATTATAGCTATTATTGTGTCTAGATTTACTAAACCAACTCCTGAAAGAATTAAACAGCTTGTAGAGAACATTAGATATCCAAAATAATTATGCAAAGAATTAAATCTTTATCAGAATACTTTAATCAATATGAAAAAAGTCAAAGTGATCCAGAAGGATTTTGGGCTGAAATTGCTAAATCATTTAGTTGGATTGAACCATGGAAAAAAGTTTTAGAATCTGATTTTGAAAAAGCAGATGTTAAATGGTTTATTGATGGTAAGCTTAATATTACAGAAAATATTTTTGAAAGAAACCTAATTGAAAATAAAGATAAGACAGCAATTATATGGGAGCCTAATAATCCAGATGAAGAGACGAAAAAAATTTCTTATCAAGAACTTTATGAGGAAACCTGTAAGTTTTCAAATGCTTTAAAAGATCTCGGAATAAAAAAAGGAGATAGGATTATAATATATATGCCTATGGTTCCAGAGGCAGCAATTGCAATGTTAGCTTGTGCAAGAGTTGGAGCAGTTCATTCTGTTGTTTTTGCAGGATTTTCATCTACTTCATTAGCTGATAGAATTGATGATTGTGAGTCAAAAATGGTAATAACTTCTGATGGGAATTTTAGAGGAAACAAAGTTATACCAGTTAAATCGGTTGTTGATGAGGCTCTTGAAAAATCTAACTCAATAGAAAAAGTAATTGTTCTAAAAAGAACTAATCAAGAAGTAAACTTTGTTTCAGGTAGAGATTTTTGGTGGCATGAATTAGTTAAAGATAAGTCATCAGAATGTAAAGCAGAAGTTATGGATTCAGAGGATATGTTGTTTGTCTTATATACTTCTGGATCAACTGGTAAGCCTAAAGGAGTTGTTCATACAACAGGGGGTTATATGGTATATTCAGCCTATACTTTTTTAAATGTTTTTCAGTATGATAAAGATGATATATACTGGTGTACTGCAGATGTAGGATGGATTACAGGACACTCATATATAGTATACGGACCTCTTTTGTGCGGAGCTACAAGTTTAATGTTTGAAGGTGTTCCCACATATCCAAATGTTAGTAGATTTTGGGATATAGTAGATAAGCACAAAGTAAATCAATTTTATACTGCACCAACTGCAATAAGAGCTCTTCAAGCCCATGGATTAGAACCTTTAGAGAATAATTCACTAGACTCATTAAAAGTAATTGGATCAGTTGGAGAGCCAATAAATGAAGAAGCTTGGCACTGGTATCATGATAATATAGGTAAAGGTAATTGCCCACTTGTTGATACTTGGTGGCAAACAGAAACTGGTGGAATAATGATTTCCGCATTAGCGGGAATTACCCCTAATAAACCAGCCCATGCATCACTTCCACTCCCGGGTATAATCCCTGTCATAGTTGATGCTGAAGGAAATGAACTAAGTGGAAATAATGTTCAAGGAAATTTATATATAAAATCACCTTGGCCTTCCATATTAAGAACTACTTATGGAGATCATGAAAGGTGTATTAATACTTATTTCTCTAGTTATAAAGGAATGTATTTTACAGGTGATGGTGTTAAGAGGGACCATGATGGGTACCTCAGAATTCTAGGTAGAGTTGACGATGTAATGAATGTATCTGGACATAGAATGGGTACAGCTGAGGTTGAAAATGCAATTAATGAACATAGTGAAGTTATTGAATCTGCTGTGGTAGGTTATCCTCATGATATAAAAGGAGAGGGGATATATGCTTTTGTTATTATAAATCCTGGATCTGAAAATGATAATATAAAAAATCAAATTACAGATGTTGTAAGAAATGTCATAGGTCCAATAGCAAAACCAGATAAAATCCAGATTGTAAGTGGACTACCGAAAACAAGATCTGGTAAAATCATGAGAAGGATTTTGAGAAAAGTCGCAAGTAATGATTTGTCAAATATGGGAGATACGTCAACCTTATTGAATCCTGATATTGTGGAAGAAATAATTCAAGGAACAATCAATTAATTAATTTTTCCAATCCTATACCTCTAGACCCTTTAATCAAAATACTTTTGTCTTTTATTTGAGTTAAATCCAATTCCTTAATTAGCTCTTCTATATCATTAAACTTTTTGAATCTTGTGTCAGAAGTATTCAGAGAAGAAAAGATTTCACCAATCAAATAGACAGATTCAAAATCCATTTTATCTAAATGGTTAATAATTTTCAGGTGCTCATCTCTAGAGAAACTCCCTAACTCAAGCATATCACCTAATATAATTATCTTATTGTTCGGACTTTCTCTATTAAAATTATCTAGAGCAGCAATCATGCTTGAAGGATTTGCATTATATGCATCTAGATAAATTTTATTTCCATGGTATTCAAGTACTTCAGATCTATTCGCTTCTGTTTGGAACTTATTTAAACCATTCTGAATTTCATCATTATCTAAATTCAAAATTTTTCCAATGCTAATTGCAGAAGCAATATTTGGAAAATTATAATCGCCATAAATTTTACAGCTAAATTCATAGTCATTAATTAAAAGAACTAGCTTGTCATCTTCTTTCTTATATTTAAAAATAAAATCTGATGAATTATCCTTACCATATGATGTATATAAATCACTTTTACATTCTTCTTTCTGAAGACTATCATCATTGTTTAACAATATATGTCCATAGTTTTTTATTAAATACTTATAAAGCTCTGTTTTCCCTTTAATTACACCTTTTAAACTTCCAAACCCTTCCAAATGAGCACTTCCGAAGTTTGTTATTAGCCCAATATCAGGCATAGATATTTCACATAGATTTTGAATTTCTCCAATATGATTTGCACCCATTTCTATAACAGCAACTTCAGTTTCAGGTTTTATGTTTAGTAAAGTTAGAGGAACTCCAATATGATTATTTAAATTTCTATGAGTACATAATGTCTTATATTTTTCAGAAAGAATACTGCAAATCAGCTTCTTAGTAGTTGTTTTACCATTACTTCCTGTTAAACCAATAACTTTCACATCAAACTTTGATCTATTGAATTTTGATAGATTTTGTAACTCTTTTAGGGAGTTTTCAACAAATATTATTCTCTCATTTTTATTTTTCAATTGAGGATCATCAACTATTGAAAATTTTGCGCCTTTATCCATTGCATCAAGTGCAAATCTATTCCCATCAAAATTTTCACCCTTTATTGAAAAAAATATTTCATCTTTTTTTATAGATCTTGAATCAATGGACACACCATTAGAGGATTGAAAAAGTGAATATAAATTTTGAATGTCCATTCTAATTTTATTGCAATATACTAAAGAAATGAGTAATTTAGCATGGGCTCAAAATTACAGTTGTCAACTATAAAATATGAAGCAAATAACAGGTAAAACTTATATAAATTGGTATGAAGGGATGCTTCTTTGGAGGAAGTTTGAAGATAAACTTGCAGCTGCCTATATACAACAAAAAATAAGAGGTTTTCTCCATTTATACAATGGTCAAGAGGCTATCTTAGCTGGTTGTCTTCATGCTATAGAAATTGGTAAAGATAGAATGATAAGTTCTTATAGAAGTCACGTTCATTCTATTGGACTAGGAGAGGACCCTAAATATGTAATGGCTGAACTTTATGGAAAGGCAACTGGAACATCAGGAGGTTTAGGGGGTTCAATGCATATTTTTTCAAAAAAACATAATTTTTTTGGTGGACACGGAATAGTTGGAGGTCAGATTCCATTAGGAACTGGTATTTCCTTTGGCGATAAATATTTTAAAAGAGATAATGTTACTCTTTGTTTTATGGGAGAAGGGGCAGTTCGCCAAGGTACATTTCATGAATCTATTAACTTGGCAGCATTATGGAAATTGCCAGTGATTTATATAATTGAAAATAATGGTTATGCTATGGGTACATCAGTATCTAGATCAACTGCTCAAAGTGAACTATGGAAGCATGGTGATTCATATGGTATTCATTCCCTATCTGTTGATGGAATGGATATCATTAAAGTTGCTGAATCAATAGATAAATGTATTAGTCATGCAAGAAAAGGAAATGGGCCTTCTCTTGTTGAAGCAAAGACATATAGATATAGAGGGCATTCAATGTCCGATGCACAAAAGTATAGAACAAAAGAAGAGGTTGAAGAGTATAAGAAAATTGATCCAATAACTCAAGTTAAAAGCACTATATTAAAAAAGAAATACGCTACTGAAGAAAAGCTTAAAAAAATTGATGATAAAGTAAAAAAGAAAATTAAAGAATGTGAAGAGTTTGCCGAGTCTTCTCCATTTCCTGATTTATCTTTGATGTATGACGCTGTTTATGAACAAAAAGATTATCCATTCATTAAGCATAAAATAGATTAGTATGGCTGAAGTAATTAACATGCCAAGATTAAGTGATACCATGGAGGAAGGAACTCTTGCAAAATGGTTCAAGAAAGTAGGTGATTCAGTTAATGAAGGAGATATATTAGCTGAAATAGAAACAGATAAAGCTACTATGGAGTTTGAATCATTTCATGAAGGAGAACTTCTATATATTGGTATTAAAGAAGGTGAAACAGCACCTGTAGATAGCATAATCGCAATTATTGGTAAGAAAGGAGAGAATATTTCAAGTTTGATAAATGTCTCAGAATCTAAATCTAAGAAAGAGCCAGAGCCAGTGAAAGAGCCAGTGAAAGAGCCAGAGCCAGTGAAAGTACCCGAAACATTAAACACACCTAATTTACAAAAAGAAGAAACTAAGAGTGCAAATGATTTAAAGGGCTCTGGTAGCAAAGTTTTAATTTCCCCTTTAGCTAATAAACTTGCAATTGAAAGGGGTGTTGATCTTAGCCAAGTTAAAGGAACGGGTGATAATGGAAGAATTGTCAAAAGAGATATTGAAAATTATAAACCTGCAACTTTTGTAAACACAAATAATATGATCATTGCTACAGAAGAATCATCATATGATCTTCCAAATAGCACAATGAGAAAATCGATTGCTAAGAGACTATCAGAATCAAAATTCACGGCTCCTCATTATTATTTAACCGTTGAATTTGAAATGGACAATATGATTTCTTTTAGAGAGCAATATATAAATACTCAAAATATAAAGATTTCTTATAATGATATTATAGCTAAAGCTGTAGCTCTCTCATTAGTCAAAAACCCTAAAGTTAATTCAAGATGGCATGATAACAAGATTGAAATAAGTGAGCATGTTCATCTTGGAGTTGCTGTTGCTGTTGAAGATGGATTAGTAGTTCCAGTTATTCAATTCGCAAGTTCAAAGGATATGTCTCAGATAAATACTCAAGTTAAAGACTTTGCGGAAAGAGCTAAAAATAAAAAATTAACCCCTGCTGAAATAGAAGGAAGCACCTTTACTATTTCTAATCTTGGTATGTTTGGAATTGAAAGTTTTACCTCTATAATAAATCAACCAAACTCTGCTATTTTATCAATTGGATCAATTATTGAAAAACCAATTGTCAGAGATGGCGAGGTAGTAGTCGGAAATACAATGAAATTAACTTTGGCTTGTGATCATAGAGCAGTTGATGGTGCCACCGGATCATTGTTTCTTAAAACATTAAAAGAATATATTGAAAATCCTGTTTCTATTTTAATTTAGGTTTTTATGAAAACTATTTTGGTCTCAGGTTCAAGTTCTGGTATAGGTTTTGAAATTTGTTCTCAAGCCTCAGGCTTAGGTCTAAATGTCATAGCTATTTCAAGAAATGTTGAACCTCTTAAAGGAATATTAAATCTAAAATCATATTCTGTAGATGTTACTAATCAAGAACAAATTGAAAAGTTTGTCAAAAAATTAATTTCAGAAGATATCAAAATAGATATCTTAATTAATAATGCCGGTTTTTTAGTTAAGGATAGATTTATAAATACTACATACGAAATTTTTAAGAAGATTTATGATGTTAATGTGTTTGGATTAGCCACCCTCACAAGATCAGTTTTGCCTATTATTAATAGAGATGGACAGGTAATAAATATTACTAGTGTTGGAGGGTTAAATGCTAGTAAAAAGTTTCCTGGTTTATCAGCTTATGCTAGTAGTAAGGGGGCAGTAATTACATTAACTGAAGTCCTAGCCGAAGAATATAGATCTCGTCCTAGATTTAATTGTCTGGCTCTGGGATCTGTACAAACAGAAATGCTAAAGAAAGCTTTTCCAGGTTATGAAGCTAAAATTATGCCTGCTGAGATGGCTAAACAAATCCTTGACTTTGCTTTAGATGAGTCCAGCTTAGTTAATGGAGAGATAATAAAATTAGATAAGGGAAATCTTGAATAAAAGAACAAGATAATTATTTACCTTTTATTTGAATATCTCGGACTTTTTTAAATAATTCAGAGGAGTACACAAAATTATTTACAGACTCATTATCTGTATCAAATATTTCTTGTTTTGAACCTTCCCAAATTTTCCTTCCATCAACTAAGAAAATTATCTTTTCTCCAATCTCCATAACTGAATTCATATCATGAGTATTTATAACTGTTGTAATATTATATTCTTCCGTAATTTCCTTTATTAAGTTATCTATTATTATAGCAGTTTTTGGATCGAGACCAGAGTTTGGTTCATCACAAAAAAGATATTTGGGGTTTAGCACAATCGCTCTTGCAATAGCAACTCTTTTTTTCATTCCTCCAGAAATTTCAGAAGGCAATTTATTATTAGCATCTTTTAAATCTACTCTTTTTATTACCTCATTTCCTCTGTAAATCATCTCATCATTTGATTTATTTGTAAACATCCTCAAGGGAAATATTATATTCTCAAGAACGGACATTGAATCAAAAAGAGCACTTCCTTGGAAGACCATACCTATTTCTTTCCTTAGGTTAGAAAGATTTGAAAAATTCAAATTATCAAATGACTTGTTATCAAAGAAAATATTTCCTTGATCAACATTTACTAAACCTACTAAACATTTCATTAGCACTGTCTTTCCTGAACCACTTTGTCCAATTACCAGGTTTGTTTTACCTTTTTCAAATTCTGTTGAAATATTATCAACAACCTTTATTTGATCAAATGATTTCGAAATGTTTTCAATTTTAATCATTATGCTAAGAGTAATTGAGTTACTATATAGTTTACAATTATTATAGCTACACTTGTCCAAACAAAAGAATTAGTAGAAGCTTTACCTACTTCTAGTGCACCACCTTTCATATAATACCCATGATAGGATGGTATAGTAGCTAAAATGAATGCAAAAAGTGTAGTTTTGAAATAAGCATAAAACAGATGGTATACTCTAAAATCAAGCTGTATTCCTTGAATAAAATCATAGCTTGTAGAGAAACCTCCATATATGCTAACAATGTATCCTCCTATTATTCCTAGAAACATTGCAAAAGTGATAAGGAAAGGATATAGCGATAAAGCTACTATTTTTGGAAATATAAGGTAATTATGTGTGTTAATCCCCATTACCTCAAGAGCATCTATTTGTTCAGTAACTCTCATTGTTCCTATGCTAGATGTTATAAATGAACCAACTTTACCTGCCATAATTATAGAAATAAATGTTGGAGCAAATTCTAGTATCACAGATTGTCTAGTTGCAAAACCTACTAGATTTCCAGGTAAAAGAGGGTTTTCAATATTAAGTGCTGTTTGAATAGCAACAACTCCTCCAACAAAAAATGATATAAATGCGACTATTCCAAAAGATCGAATTATTAAGTCGTCAATTTCTCTAAAGATTAATGTTTTTAGAACATTCCACTTAGTGAATTTTCTAAATGTGCTACTTATCATTAAGAAATATGATCCAATGTGAAAAAAAATTTTCATTTATATTATACTTGATAAGTTATAGCATTAACATTCATTCCAGCACCTACACTTGCAAACATAATGACATCTCCCTTACTTATTTTGTGACCTTTGTAATTTTCCTTCCTTACAATATCAAAAAGAGTTGGAATTGTTGCAACTGAGCTATTTCCATATTCTTGGATATTCATTGGAAGGACATCATCTGGTGGAGTAGTCTTATATAGTTTATAAAACCTATTAATAATTGCTTCATCCATTTTTTGATTAGCCTGATGAATAAAAATTTTCTTTAGGCTAGAGATGTTTTGTTTAGACTCATCAAAGCAATCTTTCATTGCTATCGGAACATTTTTTAATGCAAACTCATAAACTTTTCTGCCATTCATTTTTAAAAATTTATCACTATTTGAATTATTATCTGTATCTATTTTATTTCCAATTCCATAATAAATAAATTCATTTTCACCTTCTGATGTATATGATGCAGAAGAATGAGATAAAATACCTCCAGATTCAGAATTATTACCCTCAAGAACTACTGCTCCAGCACCATCAGCATATATCATAGCATCTCTATCATTTAAATCAGTTACTCTTGATAAGGTTTCACTACCTATTATCAAACATTTATTTGCCATATTTGATTGGATGAATGACTTAGCTTGAATTACTCCTTCAATCCATCCAGGACATCCAAAAAGTATATCATAACCTATACACTTTGGGTTTTTTATATTTAGATTTCTTTTAACCTTGGTTGCAAGTGCTGGGAGATTATCAACTTGCTTACTATTGCAAGAAATATCCCCAAAATTATGTGCAAAAATAATATAGTCTAGTGTTTCTGGGTCAATTTTAGAATCAGTAATTGCATCATTAGCAGCTTTAGTTGCCAAATCAGAAGAATTTAACTTTTCAGATGCATACTTTCTTTCTTGTATTCCGGTTATAGAAACAAATTTGTCAATTATTTCAGAATTGGAATTTTCAAAGGGGGATCCATTATTATCATAGAATTCAGAGTCTAAAAAATCATCATTTACTTTAATAAGTTTTGGGACATAGCTACCAGAACCAGTAATTTTAAATCTCATGGTGTAAAATTAATTAATTTAAATTAAAATGATGATAGTGGTGGACAACTACAGATTAAGTTTCTATCACCAAATGCATCATCTACCCTTCTTACTGAAGGCCAATATTTATTTTCTTTTAAATAATCTTTAGGAAAGCATGCTTCCTCTCTAGAGTATTTATAAGACCATTTTTCAGATACAACCATTTGTAGAGTATGTGGAGCATTTCTAAGTAAATCTCTAGAAATTTCATTAGTTGTGATTTCTTTAAATATTGAATTCATTGCATCACAAAATCTATCAAGTTCTTCCAAATTTTCACTTTCTGTAGGTTCGATCATTATTGTTCCCGGAACAGGAAAAGAAACTGTTGGTGCATGGAAACCATAATCCATTAATCTTTTTGCAATATCATTTACTTCAATATTTAATTTTTTGAAAGGTCGACAGTCAATTATAAATTCATGAGCAGCACGACCCTTTTCTCCAGAATAAAGTATAGTAAACTTTTTCTCCAATTTTGATTTTAGATAATTGGAATTTACTATTGCAACTTCTGTTGATTTTCTTAATCCATCTGACCCCAACAATCTTATATATCCATATGAAATGATACATGCTAAAGCAGATCCCCATGGTGCGGAAGAAATTGCTGGTATAGCCTTTTTTCCTCCAGTTTTAACAATTGGATTAGATGGGAGATAATCTTTTAAATGATTAGCAACACAAATAGGTCCAATACCTGGTCCACCTCCTCCATGAGGTATTGCAAATGTCTTATGAAGGTTTAGATGACAAACATCAGCACCAATTATATTAGGGTTTGTAATTCCAACTTGAGCATTCATATTTGCTCCATCCATGTATACTTGTCCACCAGCTTTATGGATTAAATCAGTAATAGTTTTGATATTTGATTCAAAAACTCCATGAGTTGATGGATAAGTTATCATTAATGCAGCTATATTATCATTATATTCAGTAATCCTATTCTCAATATCTTCAAGATCAATATTACCAAATTTATCAGTTTTTATTACTACAACTTTAAATCCTGCCATCACAGCTGATGCTGGATTTGTTCCATGAGCAGATGATGGAATTAGACAAATATTTCTGTCTCCTTGACCAATATCATTTAAGTATGATTTTATTACCATTAATCCACTGTACTCTCCTTGAGCCCCTGAGTTTGGTTGAAGAGAAGTTGCAGAAAAGCCAGTAATCTCCGATAAATATTTTTCAAGTTTTGAAATTATATAATGATACCCTTCTACTTGATTAATAGGGACAAAAGGGTGAATAGAATTCCACTCTGTCCAGCTAAGAGGAATCATTTCAGTTGCAGCATTTAATTTCATAGTACATGAACCAAGAGAGATCATAGATCTAGTAAGCGAAAGGTCTTTATTTTCAAGCCTTTTGATATATCTCATTAAAGAAGTCTCTGAATGATATGAATTAAAAACTTTATGATTCAAGAATTTAGATGAACGTTTAATGTCTTTATCTATATCAATACTAGATGGGAAATCAATCGATTTAGATTTTTTGTTTCCATATTCTTCAAATACAGATATAATAGATTTTAAATCTTTTTCAAGAGTTTTTTCATTTATTGAAATAGATACTTTTGAATTATCAACTTTTAAAACATTAATTTTTTTTGATTCAAAAATTGAAATTATTTTTTTGGAATCACATTCAATAAGCAAAGTGTCAAAGAAACATTTATTAAGTTGATTCAAACCTAATGAATTAATTTTTTTTGATAAAAATTGAGCTTTCTTATTAATGCTTGAGGCTATTTTTATTAACCCCTCCGGACCGTGATAAACTGCGTACATTCCTGCCATTACAGCAAGAAGAACTTGAGCTGTACAGATATTTGAAGTAGCTCTATCTCTTTTAATATGTTGTTCTCTTGTTTGTAAAGCCATTCTTAGTGCATGATCTCCATTCATATCTTTAGTTACACCAATAATTCTTCCAGGTATACTTCTTTTGTATTTTTCTTTAGTTGCAAAAAAAGCAGCATGAGGTCCTCCATATCCTAAGGGTATGCCAAATCTTTGAGTAGTTCCAACAATAACATCTACAAGATCTTCATTTGGAGGTTCAATAATAACTAAACTCATTAAATCAGCAGCTATAACAACCTTTATGTCATCTTGGTTTAATTTTTTTAAAATGGGATTATAGTTTTTAACCTCTCCATGTTTACCGGGATATTGAATTATACATCCAAAATATTTACTGGTTTGAATTTTAGATATATCTCCAATTTCTAATTTAATTCCAATAGGTTTTGCTCTTGTTTCAAGAACTGATTTTGTTTGAGGTAAAATATTTTCATCAATGAAGAAACTAAGAATTTTATCAGTTTTCTGCTTAACTGTTCGATTATTATAAAGTAATGTCATTGCCTCAGCAGCAGATGTGCTCTCATCTAGTAATGAAGCGTTTGCAATTTCCATTTTTGTCAAATCACATACCATTGTCTGAAAATTTAATAAGGCTTCAAGTCTACCTTGTGCAATTTCTGCTTGGTATGGAGTATAGGCTGTATACCAACCAGGATTTTCTAAAATATTTCTTTGAATTACAGATGGTGTGAATGTATCATGATAGCCTAAACCTATATAAGTTTTAAATTTTTTGTTTTTGTGGGATAATGATTTAATCTCTTTAAGAAATTCATGTTCAGTTATTGCATCAGGTAAATTAAGTTTGTGATCAATTCTTATAGATTTAGGAAGAGTGTCTTCTAGAAGATGATTAATACTTTTAACTCCAATTGTATTTAGAATCTTTTTAAGCTCTGAAGGGTTAGGACCAATATGTCTCTCAGAAAAATTTTCTTTATACATTAAATATTTTTTGTAAAAATATAGATTATTAAATTTAATTATTAAATTTAATAATTAAATTATTTATTAAATGTTGAAACTTTTATTAACAATACATCTAGTTTTAATTCAATCTCTTGTAATTCAGGAAGTCGAAAAACCAAGTGTACTAGAATTAGTTGATCAACAAGTTACATTAGTTGATGTAAGAACTGACCTTGAATTTGAGAAAGGGACAATAGCCGAATCAATAAATATAGATTTTAGGAATAAAAATTTTATTGAAAAGGTTTCAAAACTTGATAAGACTAAGCCATATATAGTTTATTGTGTTTCGGGTAATAGAAGTCAAAAAGCTTCAATAATTATGGAAAACTTAGGGTTTAAGAAAATATACCATTATAAATCAGGCTATAGTGATTGGATTAAAGATTAAAAATTTTTTTTCAGATCTTCACTACTTTTAATAACTTTATCTTCTAATTCTTTTTTATAATCTTTAATTTTTTTATTAATCTTTGAGTCTGATGTGCCAATAATTTGAGCAGCTAGAATTCCTGCATTTTTGGCTCCATTAAGAGCAACAGTTGCAACAGGTACACCGCCAGGCATTTGAAGTATTGATAATATAGAATCCCAACCATCAATTGAATTTCTTGACTTTATTGGAACCCCTATTACTGGAATACTTGTTATAGAAGCTACCATTCCAGGAAGATGTGCTGATCCTCCAGCGCCAGCAATAATTACTTTAATTCCTTTTTTTTCAGCATTTAAAGCATAATCAACCATTTTTTTAGGAGTTCTATGGGCAGAAACAATATCGTATTCAACAGGTATTTTAAATGATTTTAAAATTTTAATTGCTTCATTCATTACTTTGAAATCTGATTTACTTCCCATTATGATTGATATTTTTCCCATTCTATTTAATTTTTTAAGTTGATGTTACTCTAACAGTTTGTTTAATTTCTTTAGCTATTTTTATTGCAGTTTCAATATCGGAATTAATTACTGTAATATGCCCCATCTTTCTATTAGGCCTTGTTTCTTTTTTTTCATAAATATGAGGATTAACCCCTTTTATTCCAATTATTTGATCCATATTTTCATAAACAACAGGTCCTTTTGTATCAGGTTCTCCAACTAGATTAACCATCACAGACTTATCTATCATATTGGTGTTTCCTATTGGTAAATCTAAAATAGACCTAATTAGTTGTTCAAATTGACTTGTTTCAGAACCCTCGATAGAAAAATGATAGCTATTATGAGGTCTTGGCGCTACTTCATTGACTAATAGATCACCATCAATAGTTAAAAACATTTCAACAGCTAGTAGTCCTATATTTCCAAATGATTTACAGACGCGTAATGCTAGGTTTTCAGCTTTTTCTTTTATTTCTTGACTAATTCTAGCAGGAGAAATTATATATTCGACTTGATTAGTTTTAGTATTAAATTCCATTTCAACAACTGGATAATTAATTAGTTCTCCAGATGGTCTTGATACAACCATAACAGATAACTCTTTTTTAATCTCAGCTTTATCTTCTATTATACAGTGTTTATCAGGAATGTCTTCAATAGAATTATTATTATCGATCACTTTCACTCCATATCCATCATAACCCATTTTAGATGATTTCCATATAAAAGGATATGATCTGCCCTCTTTAGATAGAAACTTTTTGATTTCATCTTTTGAATTAAAAATTTTAAATGGTGTTGAAGGTATATTGTTATTGAAGTAAAACTCTTTTTGAAGAGATTTATCTTGAACTATCTTTAGAACTTGTGGTTGAGGATAAACAATTTTACTTTCCTTTTTAAGCTGTTCTAATGCTTCAATATTAATATTCTCTATTTCAATTGTTATTATGTCAACTTCTTTACCAAAATTGTATACGGTATTAAAATCCATTAAGTCTCCCTGAAAAAATTTATTGCATAAAGACTTTGATGGGCAATTTTCATCAGGATCTAAAATATATATTTTAATACCCCATTTATTGGATACTTCAAGAGTCATTTTTCCAAGCTGACCACCGCCAAGTATTCCAATTATCTTATTGCTTGAGAGCATTTGATTTTCTTTGTGCAAAAATAAGCATTAGTTTAAAGTAAATAAAGAATCCAAAACATTTTAAATATCTTTGTCATTATGAAAAATTTCGTTCTTTTTGGTAAACCAGGTTCAGGAAAGGGAACACAGGCTAAACATTTAAGTGAAAAGTATGAACTTTATCATATCTCAACAGGAGATTTATTTAGAAAGAATATATCTCAAAATACCAAGCTTGGACTCCTGGCTAAATCATATATGGATAAAGGAGGTCTAGTTCCAGATGAAGTTACTATAAAGATGTTAGAAAATGAGATTAAAGACAACTCAAAATCTAGAGGATTTTTATTTGATGGTTTTCCTAGAACCATTGATCAGGCTGACTCTCTTGATAAATATCTTCATTCAATTAACATGCAAATTAATGCAACAATAGCATTAGAGGTAGATGAAAAAGAGTTAATTTCTAGAATTATTGATAGAGGTAAAACTAGTAATAGGTTAGACGATCAAGATATTGAAAAAATTAAAAATAGATTTAATGAATATAATAAGAAAACATCAACTCTTATTAAATATTATAAAGATCAAAACAAATTTTTCCCAGTAAACGGTCATGGTTCTGTTGATGAAATTACTAAGAGTCTTTTTGATTTAATTGATAGTTTTAACCTCCTATGATTGTAGATAACTTTGTTGATTACGTTAAGATAAATGTTAAATCAGGTTCTGGAGGAAAAGGCTCTACTCACCTCAGAAGAGAAAAATATATACCAAAAGGCGGTCCTGATGGTGGTGATGGAGGAAGAGGAGGTCATATTATTATTAAAGCAAATCCTCAATTATGGACACTTTTTACTTTTAAATTCAAAAGGCATTTTAAGGCTGGAGATGGAGGTGATGGAAGTGGATCAAGAAAGTCAGGTTCACAAGGTAAAGATGTTATTGTTGAAGTGCCATATGGTACTATTATCAAAGACAGTATTTCAAATGAAGTTATTGAAGAGATAAATAAAGATAATACTGAATTAATTATACTTGAGGGAGGTTTAGGAGGAAGAGGAAACTTTCATTTTAAATCATCAACTAATCAAACTCCTAGATATTCACAAAAAGGAATTTCTGGAAAAGAAATGAATCTTGTTCTTGAGCTAAAAGTTCTAGCTGATGTTGGTTTAGTTGGTTTTCCAAATGCTGGAAAATCTACACTTCTGTCAGTTTTATCTTCAGCAAAACCAAAAATTGCTAATTATGAATTTACTACTTTAAAACCTAATCTAGGTATAGTGTCAATGTCCGATTATAGATCATTTGTTATGGCTGATATTCCTGGAATTATTGAGGGGGCTTCAGAAGGAAAAGGTTTAGGACACTATTTTCTTAGGCATATAGAAAGAAATTCAATTTTACTTTATGTTATTCCTGTTGACACAAAAGATCTAAAAAAAGAATTTGATATATTAAATAATGAGTTAAAAAAATATAATCCTGAATTAATAGATAAAGATTTTGCTGTTTTTTTTAGTAAATCAGATCTTATGGATCAGGAACTATTATTAGAATTAGAAATTATAATTAATCACCAGTTTAAAGAAATTTCATATTTTATAGGTTCATCAATAAACATGAATGGTATAAAAATGCTAAAGGAAGGTTTATGGAAAATATTAAATTAAAAATAAAATTATGGATATTAAAAATGCACAAAAAGAAGTTGATAATTGGATAACAAAATATGGTGTAAGATATTTTAATGAATTAACAAATATGGCTTTATTAACTGAAGAGGTTGGAGAAGTTGCTAGAATTATCTCGAGAGAATATGGTGAGCAAAGCTTGAAAAAGGATAAAGAATTAAAGAATTTAGGTGATGAACTTTCAGATGTATTATTTGTTCTTATTTGTTTAGCAAACCAAACAGGGATTGATCTAGAAAAGTCTTTTTATCAGAATTTAAATAATAAAACTAGAAGAGATAATAAAAGACACCTATCAAATAAAAAATTAAAGAGTTAATGATATATCACCTTTCAACAAAAAACAATAATATAAAGGGTTCAATAGAGATAGGTGGGTCTAAGAGTGAATCTAATAGACTACTTATCCTAAGAGCGTATACATATGATTTTAAAATTGAAAATCTTTCTGAATCAGATGATACAAAAATATTAATTGATGCCTTAATTAGCAATGATGAAATTATTGATATACATCATGCTGGAACTGCAATGAGATTTCTATTATCATATTTTGTTTCTAAACCAAATTCGGAAGTTATTCTAACAGGATCTGATAGAATGAAGTCAAGACCTATTAGAGTCCTAGTTAATGCTTTAAGAGATTTAGGAGCTAATATAGAATATAAGAATAAAGATGGATATCCTCCATTGAAAATTATTGGAAAAAAAATTTTAAAGAATGAGGTATCTCTGCCAGCTGATATTAGCTCTCAGTATGTTTCCTCTTTGATGATGTTGGGATTAATAATAGAAAATGGAATTAAATTAAAGCTAGAGGGTATAATTACTTCTAAACCATATATATTGATGACTAAGGAATTAATTCAAAAAATTGGTTATAATGTTACAGTTGATCAAAATTATATTCAAGTATCAGATATAAATAAATCTTCAGAAAAAACTATTATAGTTGAATCTGATTGGAGTTCAGCTTCTTATTTCTATAGCATTGCAGCCTTTTCTCATGATGCTGAAATTATTTTAAAAAGTTTTAATAGAGATAGTATTCAGGGAGATTCTATTGTGTCGAAAATATATAAAAAACTTGGAGTTGATACAATATATATGAAAGATTATATAATAATTAAAAAAAATAAAAATGTTGATTTGCCAAAAAAAGTAAAGTTAGATTTATCAGACATTCCAGATCTTGCTCAGACAATTGCAGTAAGTTGTTTAGGTCTTGGAATAGAATGTGAGCTTACTGGATTACGTACATTGAAAATAAAGGAAACTGATAGGCTTGAAGCTCTAAAGAAAGAATTTAATAAACTTGGTGCTAATCAAGTAAAGATTTCTAATAATTCAATATATTTTAAAGGAGATCAACAATTAAATAAAAACATTAAGATAAGCACTTATAAAGATCATAGAATGGCTTTATCATTTGCAACTTTAGCTGTTATTATTGACATTTCAATTGAATCCCCCGATGTTGTCTCAAAATCTTTTCCAAGTTTTTGGAAAAACTTAAAGACACTTGGTTTTAAAATAAATTAAAATAAATTAACTTTTACTTGACATTCCCTATTTCATGAGGTTATATTTGCAAACTTAAAAACATGCTTTATGAAATTATCACATTTTGAATATAATTTACCAAAGACAAGATTAGCTAAACATCCAACACCAGAAAGAGATGAGTGTAAGCTAATGCTAATAGATAGATCTGATCAGTCAATAAAACATTTAATCTTTAAGGATATAATTGATTTTTTTGAAGAAGGGGATGTTATTGCCCTTAATAATACTAAAGTTTTTCCTGCAAGATTATTTGGAAATAAGGAAAAAACAGGGGCAAGAATTGAAGTGTTTCTTTTGAGGGAGTTGAATGATGAGCAGAGACTATGGGATGTGTTGGTAGATCCTGCAAGAAAAATAAGAATAGGCAACAAGTTATATTTTGGAGAAGATGAAAGTTTAGTTGCTGAAGTGATTGATAACACAACATCAAGAGGAAGAACTTTAAGATTTCTTTATGATGGTCCATATGATGAATTCAGGGCTAAATTAGATGAACTTGGAGAAACACCACTTCCAAAGGTTATTGATAGACCAGTTGAAAAAGAAGATAAAAATAGATTTCAAACAATTTATGCAAAACATGAAGGAGCTGTAGCTGCCCCAACTGCTGGACTTCATTTTTCAAAACATCTTTTGAAAAAACTTGAAATTAAAGGAGTTCATTTACCGGAGATCACTCTTCATATTGGGCTTGGAACGTTTAGTCCAGTTGATGTTGAGGATCTTTCAAAGCATAAAATGGATTCAGAAGAATTAATAATTTCTAAGGATACGGTAAACATTATCAATAATGCCTTGAAAAATAAAAAAAGAATTTGTGCTGTTGGAACTACTGTTATGAGAGGTCTTGAAAGTTCAGTTTCATCTATTGGAACTTTAAATGATTATAATGGATGGACACATAAATTTATTTATCCACCTTATGATTTCTCATTAGCAAATTCAATGATAACAAATTTTCACATGCCAAAATCAACCTTATTAATGATGGCTTCAGCATTTGGAGGTGTTGATTTAATTCTGAAAGCTTATAAAGAAGCAATAAAGAAAAAATATAACTTTTTCTCATATGGTGATGCAATGATGATAATCTAAGAATAAATGTTTTGAAGATTATCGAGAAAATTAAAGAGCCAATTGCAAAAGAATTTAAGATCTTTGAAACTGAGTTTAAAAACTCGGTTAACTCAGGTATCCTCATTCTAAATGTCATATTAAAATTCATGATAAATAGAAAAGGTAAACAGGTTAGGCCGATATTAGTTCTTTTATTTGCTAAGATGTATTCCAGTAAGAATTTGACTAAAAAATCGTACCGGAGCGCTATTATTTCAGAATTAATCCACTCAGCAACTTTAATTCATGATGATATAGTAGATGACAGCTCATTAAGAAGAGGTTTTTTATCTTTAAATGCATTATGGAATAATAAAATTTCTGTTTTAGTTGGCGATTATCTTCTTTCCAAATCTTTATTATTATGTATTGACAATGAAGATTTTGACTTGTTAAAAATAATTTCTACAGCAGTTAAAGAAATGAGTGAAGGAGAATTACTTCAAATTCAAAAATCAAGAAATATTAATATTACAGAAGATGAGTATTTTGAATTGACCTTAAAAAAAACTGCATCTCTTTTTTCATCCTGTTGCAAACTAGGCTCAGCCTCAAGTGGTTTAAAAAATCTTAATAAGGTTGAGGAATTTGGTCAGAATTTAGGCTTAATATTTCAGCTTAAAGATGACCTTTTTGATTATAGTTATAAGAGAATAGGTAAGCCAACAGCAATAGATATAAAAAATCAAAAAATTACATTACCTCTAATTTATACATTAAATAAAGTTGACACTTCAGATAAAAAATTTATTATAGAATCTTATAAAAACAAAAGAAAATTAAATAGGAATAAAAACAAAATATACTCAATTATAGAACAAAATGGAGGTTTTAAATATGCTTCTGACAAAATGTTAGATTTAAAAGAAAAAAATTTATTAATTATCAATGATTTCCCAAAGAATAAGTCTAGAGAATCACTAAAGTTAATGTTAGAATATTTGATAAATAGAAAATTTTAATTTACTATATTGAAATAAAAATTAGCAAACTTGATAAGTAAAGAAACAATTGATAAGGTTTTTGAATTAGCTAGAGTCGAAGAAGTTATAGCAGATTTTGTTGTTCTGAAAAAATCTGGAGCAAACTATAAAGGGTTAAGTCCTTTTACTAATGAGAAAACACCTAGTTTTATTGTTTCTCCTGCAAAACAAATATGGAAAGATTTTAGTAGTGGAAAGGGTGGTAATGTAATTGCTTTTCTTATGGAGCATGAACATTTCAATTATCCTGAATCGATAAAGTATATAGCGAATAAATATAATATCGAAATTGTAGAAACTAATAATTTTCCTGAAAATATTGAAAAGAAAAATGAGATAGAAAGCCTTTTCATAATCAATAAATTTGCTGTCTCATCATTTAAGGAAAATCTAAATAAAGAAGTTTCAGATTCATTAGAATATCTAATGAATAGAGGTCTTTCAAAGAAAATTATAGATGATTTTGATTTAGGCTTTTGTTTACCTAACAGATCTTCGTTTTATCAATCAGCTAAAACAAAAGGATTTAAAGATTCTTATCTAGAAAAAACAGGTTTAATTATTTTTAATGAGGAGAAAGTAATAGATAGATTCAGAGACAGGGTTATATTTCCGATAAAGAGTTTGTCTGGAAGAGTCTTAGGATTTGGAGGTAGAACAACTATATCTTCAAAAAAAATTGCAAAATATATTAATTCTCCAGAAAGTGAAATTTATAATAAAAGTAAAATTTTATATGGAATTTATGAATCAAGACAATCTATTGTTAAAGATGATCTATGTATTTTAGTAGAAGGGTATATGGATGTTTTGCAATTTCATGAAAATGGAATCAAAAACGTATTAGCCTCATCAGGAACATCATTAACTGAAGATCAGATAACACTTATATCACGATTGACATCTAACATTGTTCTTCTATTTGATGGAGATACTGCAGGAGTTAATGCTGCGCTGAGAAGTACAGATATGATTTTGGAGAAAGGGTTAAATGTTAAAATATGTTCATTTCCTGAAGGTGAAGATCCTGACAGTTATGTAAAGGATAATAAAAAAGACAAAACTCTTGATTTTATTAATAATAATTCAAAAGACTTTATTGAATTTAAACTTTCATTCTACAATGAGGATTTAAAAGATGAAGATAAAAAAGTTGATGTTATAAAAAGTGTAATAAAGTCAATTTCAAAGATTCCAGATAGGTTAAAGCAGGAAGTCTATATAAAAAAATATTCTCAAATTATTGATATTGATGAAAGTACACTTTTTAACTCATTAAATAGTACAGAAAAAAATAATAGTAGGATAGCTAGGAATAAAAGGATTATTAAAAATAATGATCTCTCAATTGTTAAGAAGGAAAAAAATATTAAGCCCCACAATTATTTTTATGAGCTAGAAAAGCAAATAATTACAATACTTTTGAAATATGGGGAGAATGAAATAACATATGAAGATACTATCCTATCACATGCTGAAAATGGAGATATTAAGGAGGAGAAAAAAAATATTAAATCAAAAGTTTTTGAAAAAATATTTTTAGATCTACAACAAGATGAAATTGAGCTTGCTCATCCGCCTTTTCAAAAAATATATAAAAAATTAATAGAATTATATAATAACCAAAACAAATTTATTTTTGAAAAATTTGTAAATGAATTAGATAGTGAGTTGAGTAAAATCGCATCAGATATATTAATTATTGATGAAAAATATTTTCTTCATGATTGGGAAAAAAGAAATATTTATGTCAAAAAAATTGGAAGTGAATTAAGTCAGCTTGTCAATGAGACATTATTGAATATGAGAAGATATTTGATCGATGAAAGAATTAAAAAGCTTCAAGAGATTAATATAGATAAAAACAAAGATGAGCTTTTACAGGAGGTGATGAGGTATTCTAGGTTAAAAAAAGTATTGTCATCAAAACTTAATAGGGTAGTTTAAGATAACTATTCCCCATCATAAAGAGTTCAACTTTTGATTTTACTTCTAATTTTTTCATTATTCTAACTTGATATGTGTTAACAGTTTTTTGATTTATCTTAAGTTTGTGAGATATGTCAATATTTCTCTTTCCTTTAATAAATAGTTTTAATACTTGAACTTCCCTTTTTGACAGACTGTCCATTTTGATTTTATTATAATCCTCATTAAAATTATTCTTAAGTCTTGTAAAACTATTAGTTTCAAAAAAGTTAAAGTTTTTATGAGCTATTTTTTCAAGAGTTTCTTTGATTTCTCTTTTTTTAGATTTTTTTGATAAGTATCCAATTGCTCCACTTTTTAATATTTTAATTGCATGAATCTTCTCAGACTTATCAGTAAAAATTAGAACTGGAATTTCTCTTTTAATTAATTTAATAGATTTAAGTATGTCAAAAGCATTACCATCAATTAATTCCATTTCAGTAATCACTATATCAATATTATTTGATTTAATAAATTCTTTAAAATCATATACGCTATCATAAGTTTGAATTAATTTGAATTTAGATGAATTTTTAAATAGAGTTTTAAATCCAATTTGAATTATAGGGCTTTTATCAAGAACAATAAGATTTATCTTTTTCAATAGAAATTATTTTAACAATCTAATTTATAAAAAATCTTTAGGAATACTACAAATAGGTATTGGAATCATTTTGTGCTTATTTTTTAAATTCAATCTTGTAAATATGTTTTTTACTTCATTTTCACGATCGCTTAGTCTAGGGTTTATTTCATTTAAATTTTGATTCATTGCCCATTCTATTTCCTTATAGCTTGCTCCAATTTGGTCTTCATCATTTCTGTCATCATCCCATAATCCATCAGTTGGAGTTGCAGAAAGGATTTCATTTGGAAGGTTTAAATGAGCGGCTAAATGACATACTTCAGACTTTAATAGATCAGCAATAGGACTAATGTCAACTCCTCCGTCTCCATATTTTGTGAAAAATCCAATTCCGAAATCTTCCACTTTATTACCTGTCCCGACAACTAAAAATCTATTAATTGTTGAGAAATAATATAAGGTTAACATTCTTAATCTTGCCTTTGTATTTGCAAGGCCAAGATCTTTTAGTTCATTAGATGTATTGGGTATAACATTTAAAAATTTATCAAACATATTTGATAGATCAACTTTATTAGATGTTACATTTGAAAAATTTGACTCTAGCCAATTAATTTGAATAGATGAATTTGATATTTGTTCTTTATTTTGATGAATGGGCATTTCTATACACTGAACAGGGTATCCTGTTTTTGCACATAAAGTTGATGTTAGTGCTGAATCAACTCCACCAGATACTCCAATTAGAAAACCATCCATATTTGATTTTTTCAAATAATCTTCTAGCCAGTTAACAATATGATTAGTTGCTTTATTAGGGAATTTCATAAAGATTATGTTTAATTTTAAATTTGTATAAAATTACAGCATAATTAAATCAAATGAAAGAAACTAACGTTACAATCAATGTAACTCTTGATGAAAATAATATACCAGAAAAAATTATTTGGTCTGCTCCTGATGGGGGTGTATCGGATTTTCCAGCTAAAGCCATGCTGTTGTCACTATGGGATAGCAATAACAAAGAATCTTTAAAAATGGATCTTTGGGTAAAGGATATGCCAGTTGAAGAGATGAAAAATTTTATTTTTCAAACTTTTATGTCAATGAAAAATACAGTTCAAAAATCTACAAGTGATAAGAATCTAACAAATTTAGTTGATGATTTTTGCAAGGAATTCAAAAGAATAATTGATATAGATAAAGTTTAGCTTCAATTTAGTTTAAATTCTTTGCTGAAACTATCGATAAATTCTAAGATATCCTCTAGGCCATTTTTGTTTTTTGAAGAAGAGATAATAATTTGAGGACTTACTTCCCAATTTTTTTTTATTTCTTTAGAATATGTTTTAATTTTCTCATCGATTTCTCTTTTTTTTAATTTGTCAGATTTTGTAAAAATTAAAATGAAAGGAATAAAAAGTTCATTTAAATATTTCATAAATTCCAAATCAATTTGTTGAGGTTTTAGTCTAATATCTATTAATAATAAAGCAGAGAATAATTGTTTTCTATTTTTAAAATAATTTTCATGAAGACTCTTTATTTTCTCTTTTTCTTTTTTAGAAACTTTTGCAAATCCATATCCTGGAAGGTCAACAATAAAAAATGAATTATTTATCATAAAATGATTTATTAATAAAGTTTTACCTGGTTTTGATGAAGTTTTTGCTATAGATTTCTTATTGCATAGCGCATTAATTAGAGAGGATTTTCCAATATTTGATCTGCCAATAAAAGCAAACTCTGGTATTTTATTATTTGGGCATTCTGAAACTTTAGCACTGCTAGTAAAAAATTCAGAAGAATGAATTTTCATATTAATAATGTCTTATAGTTTGTTTTTCTTTAACCACTTAAACATAGCTTCATTGAACGCATTAGGGTGTTCCATCATAGGGGCGTGTCCACATTTGTCAATCCACAACAGTTCAGAGTTAGGGAGTAAAGAATTAAAATCTTCAGCAACTTTAGGAGGAGTAACTGAATCTTGCTTTCCCCATATGATTGCAGTTTTATTTTTCATTTTTGGAAGATCTTCTGACATATTATGTCTTATAGCGCTTTTAGCTAAAGCAAGTACTTTGATTACTTTTCCTCTATTGTTAACAGTTTCAAAAATATCATCAACTAACTCTTTAGTGGCTATGGCTGGATCATAAAATACTTCTTCTGTTTTTGATTTTATGTATTCGTAGTTGCTTCTTTTTGGATAACCATCACCAAGCATTGATCTCTCATAAAGACCTGAACTCCCTGTAATCACTAGCCCTTCAACCAGTTCTGGGTAATCTCTGGTAAACACTAGTGCTACATGTCCACCAAGTGAGTTTCCAACTAAAATAATATCACTGAGTTTCTTGAATTTGACAAAATCAAATACATATTTAGCAAAGGTTTTAACATTAGTGTTAAGTATTGAAACCGTGTCTATAGGAAGTTCTGGTATAACTACTTTATAATTCTTTTTTGGAAAATATTCATAAACTCCTTTAAAGTTGCTTAATTTTCCCATTAGTCCATGAAGAATAACTATTGGCCTGCCTTCTCCACTTTCAATATAGGAAAATTCGTTTTCTACAATTAGTTCATGCTCCATAATGGCTTATTTATTAAGCAAATATATGGATAATGAGCGAGCTCTATTAAAATCTTTGTAAAATACTGTAAAACAGAGTGTTGCAAAAGATTGATAAAAATTATTAACAATGTGGTAAAATGTGGTAAAATGTGGTAAATTAATTTTATATTTGATAAACTCAATGTTAATGCAACATTTTATTGGTACATATGAATGTAAGGCTGATATCAAGGGGAGGATAATGTTGCCTTCAGTTTTAAAAAAACAATTATCTAGCAAATTGGATAAAGGATTTGTTTTAAAAAGAGCTGTGTTTAATCATTGTTTAGAGTTATACCCTCTTCTTGAATGGGAGGCATTAATGAATAGAATAAACAAATTAAATCGATTTAATAAGAAAAATATTGATTTTATTAGAAGGTTTACTGCTGGAGTTAGGTTTATCGAGATAGATGTCTCAGGTAGGATATTGATACCCAAAGACCTAATTATTCATGCACAGATTTCACAAAATATAGTAGTTTCTTCTGCTGTTAATATACTAGAAATATGGGATAAAGTGCTTTATGAAAAAGCCATTAATGATGCAAAAACAGATTTTGGTGATTTAGCAGAAGAAGTCATGGGTTCAAATAATGATGAAGATGTATCATAATCCTGTTTTACTTAATGAATCTGTTAAAGGTCTAAAAATTATACCTGACGGAACTTATGTTGATGTTACATATGGAGGAGGAGGTCATTCAAAAGTCATACTACAAAAACTTGGACCAAAAGGAAGATTAATTGCTTTTGATCAAGACAGGGATGCTCATAAAAATAAAATTGATGACAATAGATTAAAACTAATAGAATCAAATTTTAATTTTCTAAATAATCATCTTAATTATCTGCAGATAAGTCAGGTAGATGGATTGCTTGCTGATTTTGGAATTTCTTCCTACCAAATTGACACAAAGACCAGAGGTTTCTCAATAAGATTTGATTCTAAGCTTGATATGAGAATGGACCAGTCGCAAAAGATGGATGCGCAATTTATAATTAATAAGTATGATAGAGAAAAACTAGAAAATATTTTTCAAAATTATGGTGAGTTGAGAAACTATAGGAGAATTGTTGATCTAATAGTTTCAGAGAGAAAAAATAATAAAATAAATACATCAGGAGATCTGAAGAGAATTCTAGAGCCGTTATCTATAAGTTCAGAAGAAAATAAATTTTTAGCTAAAGTATTTCAAGCTATAAGAATTGAAGTTAATGATGAAATAAATATTATAAAATCACTTTTAGTTCAATCTTCAAAAATTTTAAAAAAGGGAGGAAGATTAGTATGCATATCGTATCACTCATTAGAAGACAGATTAGTTAAAAGGTTTATACAAAACGGAACATTTGAGAGTGATGCAATTTCTGACATTTATGGTAATAAAGATTTAATCTTTAAAAAGATTGGAAAGTTGATTAGCCCAGATAAAGAAGAGGTTGGGTCAAATAATAGATCTAGAAGTGCAAAACTAAGAGTAGCTGAAAAAATATGAAAAGTTTTTTGTCATTTATAAATATAGATTTTTTAGTAAAAAAGGATTCAATCCAAAACTGGAAGATGATTGTTTACTTATCTCTCCTAGCTTTAATAACTATATATAGTGGCCACAGTACAGATAGAAAAGTTTTTAAAGCAGTAGCGTTAAAGAAAGAAATAAATATTCTAAACAATGAGTTTGTCTCAACTAGAATTTCTTTGATGAATATAAAAATGGAATCTAAAGTAACAAAAAGATTGAGCGAAAAAGGATTAGTTCCTTCAAAATACCCACCTATTAAAATTATTGTAAAAAATTAATTATGGATAGAGGTAAGAGTAAAATAGTAAACAGGATGAATTTTATATTCTTTTTCTTCCTACTATTCTCTGCCTTTTTAATTTCAAAAATATTCTATATACAAAATTTTGATTCTGAAGTTGAGGGAAATAATATTTCACTTGAGACAATAAAAAATGTTGAGGTAGAATCAACAAGAGGTAATATATATTCATCTGATGGAGATCTTATAGTATCTACAGTTTCAAAGTTTGAAATAAGATGGGATTCACAAGTTGCATCTGAGAAAATATTCCAAAGTAATAAAGTTAAACTCGCTCAAGAGTTATCTAAGTTATTGTCTGAAAGCACTGACTACTTTACAGATATTATGAATAATGCTCGAAAGAATAATAACAGATATTTATTAATAGCCAAAGATTTAGATATCAATCAATTAAATGCTTTAAAGACTTTTCCAATGTTTAACCTTGGCATGTATAGAGGAGGATTGATAATTAAGGAAAATTACTTAAGAAAAAGTCACTTAGGTAAAATAGCTGAAAGAACAATTGGTTCTTTTAAGAAGGGAATTAAAGAAGTTGGACTAGAACAAGCTTATAGTCAATATCTAGGCGGTAAGAATGGTGTGAGAAGAATGCAAAAAATTGCAAATGGGCAGTGGAAACCTTTAAGAACTGAATATGAAATTGAGCCAAAAGAAGGATATGATCTTCATACAACTATAGATCTTAAAATTCAAGAAAGCACCCATAATGAATTGTTAATGCAGCTGGAAAAATTTGAAGCTGACCATGGTACAGCAATAATTATGGAAACAAATACTGGAAATATTTTAGGAATTTCTAATCTCGGAAGAAATTCTGAAGGAAATTATTATGAGAGATTAAATTATGCAATTGGAGAAAGGTATGAACCAGGGTCAATATTCAAATTAATGACTCTAATTGCAGCACTTGAAGATGGCGTTGTTAAGCATACTGATAGTGTAGACACTAAAAATGGCAGGTTAAACATAAACGGGGAAGAAGTTAGAGATTCAAATAGAAAGGGTTATGGAAAGATAACTATTGCAAAAGCTTTTGAAGTTTCCTCAAATACTGGTATGGTAAAAATGGTATATGACAATTATAAGTCTAAACCTGAAAGATTTGTAAATAGACTATATAATATGAGATTAAATGAAAAAATAAATACTCCTATTCAAGGAGAACCAAGCCCAAAAATACCTCACCCTACAGATAAAGATTGGAATAGTATAACTCTACCATGGATGGGCTTTGGATATGGTGTGAGTTTAACACCTTTACAGATTCTAACCTTTTATAATGCTGTAGCAAATAATGGTGAAATGCTAAAGCCAAAATTTGTTAATAAGATTAGCTCAATTGGAAATAAACCAATATATGAAATTGATCGTGAAGTAATTATGCCCTCAATTTGTTCACAGAAAACTTTAGATGTCGTCAAGGAAATGCTTGAGAATATTGTACAAAAACCATGGGGAACAGCAAATAGGATTCATGATGATTATATAAAAATTGCTGGTAAAACTGGAACATCTCAAACTGATTATGTTAAAGATGGAGATAAGCCAGTAAATGCACAATACATTGCCAGTTTTGTCGGATATTTTCCATCAGACAATCCGAAATATACTGGTATAGTTGTAATACATAAGCCAAATAAGTCTAAAGGTTATTATGGTGGGACTGTAGCTGCTCCAGTATTTAAAAGAATAGCTCAAAAGATTCAGAGTTTATCACCAACTATTGTTGAGATAAATAAAAAAGATATAGATAATTTATTTTGAAAAATTTAAAAGAAATATTATTTAAGGTTACAGTTGATGCTGTCTACGGAGATACCACTGTAATAGTAAAAGATATATGTTTCAATTCATTGAAAGTTAAAAAAGATGGTTTATTTGTAGCAATTAATGGCTATAATAATGATGGTCATAATTTTATTAATGAAGCAATTAATAATGGAGCGACAACTATTGTATGTGAAAAACTTCCTAAAGATTTTGAAAACTTTAAATCAGTTTTTGTTAAGGTTAAATGTTCGAAATCTGCTTTATCTATAGTCTCATCAAATTTTTATGATAACCCATCATCTAAAATTGATTTAATTGGTATTACAGGAACTAATGGAAAAACTACAATTTCCTCATTACTATATAATTTATTTAATCAATTTTCAATTCATGCAGGATTGATTTCTACAATAAATATTAGGTATAATGACAAAAAGATAAATTCAACTAATACAACTCCTGATCCAATATCAATTAATTATCATTTATCTGAAATGATAAAATCTAATATCAAGATATGTTTCATGGAAGTATCATCTCATGGAATTGATCAAAAGAGGACTGAAAGTTTATTTTTTAAAGGAGTGATTTTTACAAATTTAACACATGATCATATAGATTACCATAAATCCTTTTCTAATTATAGAAACACTAAGAAAAAAATCTTTGATTCTTTATCAAATAAATCCTTTGCATTGATAAATAATGATGATCGAAATGCAAAATACATTATTCAGAATTCAAAATCGAAAAAACATACATATGGAATTAAAACGAAATCAGATTTTAATTCAACTATTCTAGAGATTCAGCTTGATGGAATGCTTTTAAATATTGATAATAACGAAATATGGACTAAACTAATTGGTGAGTTTAATGCATATAATATTTTAGCCATTTATTCATTAGGTAAAATATATGAATTAGAAACTATTTCATTATTAAAGGCCATCAGTGAATTAGAAAATGTTCAAGGAAGACTTCAGTCATTTATTACAAAGAATAAAATAACTGTAATAGTAGATTATGCTCATACACCTGATGCATTAGAAAATGTATTAAAAACTATAAATAAAATTAGAACCATAGACCAAAGATTAATTACAGTTGTTGGATGTGGTGGAGATAGAGACACAAAAAAAAGATCATTAATAGGGAATTTAGTTTCTGAATTAAGTTCATATGTAATTTTTACTTCTGATAATCCAAGATCAGAAAATCCAATAGAAATATTAGATCAAATTTTATTAGGAGTCTCACCGACTAATTCTAAAAAAACTGATATAATAGTTAAAAGAGAGAAAGCTATAGAAGGAGCATATAAATATTGTAAGACAGGTGATATCGTTCTAATAGCAGGAAAAGGTCATGAGAACTATCAAGAATTAAATGGAACTAAGATTCCTTTTGATGATTTTAAAATAGCAAAACAAATTTTTAAAGAATAAATATTATGCTTTCTTATCTTTTCGAGTTTTTAGATAATCAATATCAGTTACCAGGGGCTGGACTATTTCAATACCTGTCATTTAGAGCTTCAGTATCAGTTATACTGTCACTAGGGATTTCTATTATTTATGGTAAAAAAATTATAAAGTATTTAAGAAAAAATCAAATTGGTGAGAATATAAGAAGCCTTGGCTTAGAAGGTGAAGATCAGAAGAAAGGTACACCTACAATGGGAGGTTTAATTATAATAATTAGCACTTTAATCCCTGTAATATTGATGTCACGCTTAGATAATATCTATATCCAAATTTTAATCTTTACTACTATTTGGATGTGTATAATTGGTTTAGCTGATGATTATATTAAAGTTTTTAAAAAGAATAAGAAGGGACTGAAGGCAAAATTTAAATTATTTGGACAATATATTTTAGGAATAATAGTTGGATTAATTATACTTTTTCATCCTGACATAACAATTCGTGAAACTCCAAGTGATGATGTCTTAATTGAAATAAATGAAAACAGTAAAGTTGTAAATGAAGTAAAGTCATTTAAAACTACTGTTCCTTTTTTTAAAAATAATGAACTTGATTATCAGGAATTGTCTAATTCAATATTTAATGGTAATAGCAACCTTATATGGATAATATTTATACCTATTATTATACTAATAATAGCTTCAGTTTCAAACTCTAATAATCTTACAGATGGGCTAGATGGTCTTTCTGCCGGACTGTCAGCTATAATTGTTTTTGCTCTTGGAATATTTGCATGGACTTCTGGAAATGTGGTTTTTTCAGACTATCTAAATATAATGTATATCCCAAGGGTTGGAGAAATCACAATTTTTATTTCCGCATTATTTGGAGCTTTAGTAGGATTCCTTTGGTATAACACTTATCCAGCGTCAATTTTTATGGGTGATACAGGGAGTTTGACTGTTGGTGCACTAATAGCTGTTATTTCAATATTAATTAGAAAAGAATTAATGATACCGCTATTGTGTGGAATTTTTCTTATAGAGGCTCTCTCTGTGATTATACAAGTGAGTTATTTTAAAATGACAAAAAGGAAAACAGGAATTGGCCAAAGAATTTTATTAATGTCTCCAATCCATCATCATTTCCAAAAAAAAGGATTTCATGAAAGTAAAATTGTTTCAAGATTCTGGATTATAGGAATATTATTGGCTTTGTTAGCAATCTTAACTCTAAAAATAAGATGAGAAAAAGACTATCAATATTAGGTTCTGGAATAAGTGGTGTTGGAGCTGCAATTTTAGCAAAAGATAAAGGTTATGAAGTATTTGTTTCAGATAGTAATGAAATTACCTCTAATGTTAAAAATAAATTAGATTTTATCTCTATTCCTTGGGAGGAAAACAAACATTCTTATGCTGAATTAAAAAAATCTGATTTAGTTATAAAAAGTCCTGGAATTTCAAATGAATCAGAGATTATAGTTAAGTTAAAAAATTCTAATGTTAAGATCATATCTGAAATAGAGTTTGCTTCAACACATACTAATTCATTTATAATTGGTATAACCGGAAGCAATGGCAAAACAACAACAACAAAATTAATATATCACATACTCAAGAACTCTGGTCTTAATGTTGGAATAGCTGGAAATATTGGTACAAGCTTTTCAAAACAAATAGCTGAAAATAAATTTAATTATTACGTTCTAGAGATAAGTAGTTTTCAGTTGGATGATATAGTTGACTTCAAACCAAACATTGCTATAATAACAAATTTATTTGAAGATCACTTGGATAGATATAACTATGATTTTAGCAAGTATATCAAGTCAAAACTTAGGATTACTATGAATCAGGAAAATACTGATACCATTTTGTACAATATGGATGATAAAATACTAAAAGATGCAATTGATAAATCTAATTCAAAAGCAACTAAAATGACTTATGGTCTTAATAACACATCTTTTGATGGAAATAAAATTTTAATTAAAAACAAAAAAAAAACTCTCATGATAAATATAGAAGAACTTTCACTGAAAGGAAGGCATAATCTGTTAAATGCTATGGCAGCAATTTCAGTAGCAGATTTATTAAAAATAAGTAAAGAATCTATAAGAGAAAGTCTGCTTACTTTTAAAGGTCTTCCACATAGACTTGAAAATGTACTCACAATCCAGGGAGTCAATTATATTAACGATTCAAAAGCAACGAATATTAATGCAGCATTTTATGCTTTAGATTCAATGAACTCCCAAACAGTTTGGATAGTTGGTGGAGTCGATAAGGGAAATGACTATTTTGAATTGTTACCTCTTGTAAGAGAAAAAGTTAAGGCAATAATCTGTCTTGGAGTCGATAATAAAAAAATCATTGAAATATTTAGTCCAGTAATTGATTTAATTGTTGAAACAGAATCAATGATTGAAGCTGTAAAGATTTCACGAAAAATTGCTGATAAAAAAGATAATGTTCTTCTCTCTCCAGCGTGTTCAAGTTTTGATCTATTTGAAAACTATGAAGATAGAGGAAACCAATTTAAAAAAGCTGTAAGGAATTTATAGATAAATGAGTTTAAGTAAAATAATAAATGGAGATAAAGTTTTGCTAGTAATAGTTATGTTATTAGCTATTTTTTCCTTTCTCCCTGTTTTTAGTACAAGTTCTAATTTATCCTATGATATAGGTGGTTCAAGCCCTCTAGTTTATCTGATAAAACATTTTATAATACTATTGTTTGGATTTATTTTAATGATAACGATACAGAGAATTCCATTCAAAAATTACAGATGGATTTCAATTTTATTTCTTCCTATAGGACTCTTCCTGCTTATTTATACAGCTTCGCAAGGAACTATAATTGCAGGAGCAAATGCAAGTAGGTGGATAAGTATTCCCATAATTGGTGTAAGTTTTCAATCTTCATCTCTAGCAAGCATTATTTTATTAACATATGTAGCTCATTATCTTGCCAAATATGATTTAAAAAAGATAGAGTTTTCTAAAACAGTTGTTCCTTTATGGGCGCCAATTTTTATTTATATTTTTCTAATTCTTCCTTCAAATTTTTCTACAGCTGCTCTTCTTTTTCTATCAATAATTTTAACATTATTTGTTTCAGGATATCCTTTTAGGCATTTATTTAAAATTGTTGCTTTTTTAGTTATATTCTTTATGTTCTTTTTAACTATAGTAAAAGCATATCCAGATAAATTCATTAATAGAGTTGATACTTGGGTCAGTAGAATCGAAAATTTTAAATCTCCTAAAAATATTGATGCAAATTATCAGATTGAAAGAGCAAAAGCAGCAATAATTAATGGAGGTTTATTTGGTGTAGGTGTTGGAAAAAGTGTAATGAAATATGAACTACCTCAGAGCTCTTCAGATTTCATATTTGCAATTATCGTTGAAGAATTCGGAGTTATTTTTGGAGGTCTACTGATTATTCTATATTTATTAATATTATTTAGGGTATTAGTCATTGTCCATAAGGTTGATAATAAATTTGGCCAAATACTCGTTACAGCTCTTGGATTATATATAATGATCCAAGCATTTACAAACATTTCTGTTTCTACTCAAGTTATTCCTGTAACTGGTCAAAACTTACCATTAGTGAGTAGTGGTGGTTCTGCTGCATGGGTTACCTGTATTTGTTTGGGAATGATTTTGAGTGTTAGTTCATCAATTAATAATAAAAAAGCCAAATGAAAAAATATAAATTTATTCTTTCTGGAGGTGGAACTGGGGGGCATATATACCCTGCTATTTCTATAGCAGAAGAACTGTTAGAAGTTTTTCCAACATCTGATATAACTTTTGTAGGTTCTATAGGTAGGATGGAGATGAAAACTATTCCAAAATATGGATATAAAATTAAAGGTTTGTTTATTAGTGGGTTAAAAAGAAAAATATTTTCAATTAGCAATGTATTTCTTCCATTTAAAATTATTATAAGCTTTTTACAGTCTATAAGTATTATCTTATTTAATAAGCCTGACTTTGTTATTGGAACTGGAGGGTATGCTAGTTTCCCTATAGTTTTTGTTTCAACTTTTTTTAGAATTCCAACTTTAATTCAAGAACAAAACTCATTACCTGGTATAGCAAATAAGTTTCTTTCAAAATATGTAAAATATATATCTGTTTCTTATAATAAAATGGAGAGGTTTTTTCCTTCGGAAAAATTATTCTATACTGGAAATCCAGTTAGAAAATCAATAACAAATAAAATTGATATAAATGAGGCTAAGAAGTCTCTAAATATAGATAATTCTCGAATGGTGCTAACTGTATTAGGAGGAAGCTTAGGGTCAAAAAAAATAAATGAACTCGTGTCTAATAATTTAGATTATATAAAAAGTAAAAACATAGTCTTGATATGGCAGTGTGGAAAATCATATTATGATTTATATAAAGACCAATCGTCTAAAGATATTATTATTTATGATTTTATATCCAATATAGATACTGTTTATTATTGTTCTGATATTATTATAGCAAGAAGTGGTGCACTAACTCTTTCAGAGTTAGCAATAGTTGAGAAACCATCAATTTTAATTCCTTCCCCTAATGTCGCTGAAGACCATCAGTATCATAATGCTAAAGCAATTTCTGATCTAGATGCAGCAATTTGTTTAGTTGAGGAAGAAGCAGATTTATTATTTAAAAATAAGTTAGACATGCTAATAAAGGATGAGGAATATAGAAGAGTTATTTCTTCAAATATTTCAAAACTAGCCAGTCCAGATGCTTCAATAAAAATTGTAGATAAAATAAAAAATCATCTATCATATGAATAGTAATAATAAATATTTTTTTATTGGAATTGGAGGTATTGGAATGTCTTCAATAGCTAGATATTACAATAATCTAGGAAATAAAATTATGGGCTATGATAGAGTTAAGTCAGATATTGTAGAAACACTTTCTAAAGAAGGAATAAAAGTTTTTAATAACACTGATATTAGTTTAATTCCTGATAATTTTAGGTCACAAGATGTTATTGTAATATACACTTCTGCAATTTCTCATAATAATCTTTATCTAAAGTATTTTATAGGTAATAATAACAAGATCTTTAAAAGATCTGAAATATTAGGAAAGATAACTGAAAACACATTCTGTATTGCTGTAGCTGGTACACATGGAAAAACAACGACATCTGCAATATTGACACATTTATTCTATAAATGTGAAGAGAGCTTTCAGTCTTTTCTGGGTGGAATTTTAAAAGGTTATGAAACTAACTTTATTAGCACTGGGTCGAAATATTCAATTGTTGAGGCGGATGAATACGATAGATCATTTCTTCAATTAAAACCACAGATTGGTATGATTACATCAATTGAAAAAGATCATTTAGATATATATGGTGATTTCAAAAGTCTTAAAGAAGCATTTAATTTATTTACAAATAATATATCTGGGACAATATTTTATTCTTCTGAAATAGAAGGATTAGAAGGGTTATCCTATTCTATTAATTCAAAAACTGATTATTATGCAAGAAATATATCAGTAGAAGAGAATGGATATAGATTTGATTTAATTGTTCCAAATAATGAATATATAAATATTGAATTTAATCAAATAGGTAGTCATAACCTTTTAAATGCAGTAGGAGCTTTTTCGATAGCTCATTATCTAGGGTTAGATGAAAATAAATTAATAGAGGCTTTAGCTGATTTTAAAGGAGTTAACAGAAGAATGGATATTTTTAAATTGGGTAACAAAATAGTAATTGATGATTATGCACATCATCCATCAGAAATAAATGCTGTATTAAATTCTATAAAAGATAAATATAAAGACTTGGAAGTAGGAGTAATTTTTCAACCTCACTTATTTTCTAGAACAAAAGATTTATTAGATGATTTTGCTAAGGTATTATCAAAATTTGATGAAGTTTATTTATTAGATATTTATCCAGCAAGAGAAGAACCAATAGAAGGAATTAATTCAAATGTCTTATTAGAAAAAATAATTTGTAAAAAGAAGGATATTATAAAAATAGAATCTATTAATCAAAAAATAGAATCTATAGAATCTGATATTATTGCAGTTCTTGGAGCTGGTAATGTTGCGAATTCAATTCAAGATTTGAAAAAAAAATATTATGAAAAAAGCATATAAACTATTAACCTTCACAATATTTTCTTTAATAATACTTGTTATTAGTATAACTGCTAACCTTAATAATTTTAAAAGAGATAATTCTGAAATAATTATTAATTATCCTCAACAAAGTTATTTTGATAAACAATTATATGTTGAAAAATTGATACAAGATGAATACTATGCAGGTCTAATAAAAGAAGGTTTCTATAATAAAATTGAAAAATCTATATCAGATATTCCTGGAATACAAAAGGCTGAAACGTATAAACTTTATAATGGTAAAATTATTATTGATTTATACGACAGAAAACCTCTTGCTTTTATGAGTTTGGATTCAAAATATTTTATTGATGAAGAATCAAACATAATTAAAGATGATATGCTAGAAATGCAATTACCATTAGTTAGTTCTTATACTAGTAAGGAAGATGTTAATGAAATAGTCAAGATCATTTTAGAATTAAATAAAGATAAATATCTAGTGGATCAAGTGGAGAGATATTGGGTTGAAGATGGACAAATATTTACTAATCTTAAATCATTTGATTTTAATATAAAAATTGGTAATTCAAATAATTTAAAAGAAAAGATCAAAAAGTTAAAAGCATATTGTGTTTACTATAATAAAGAAACATCAAATTTAAATTATAATCAGATTGATTTGACTTATAATAATCAATTAGTCGCAATAAAAAATTAATAATTATGGAAAAAAATATTTCAGTTGGACTTGATATCGGAACTACAAAAATTGTAGCTATGGTAGGAAGTAGGAATGAATTTAAAAAGTTAGAAATTTTAGGAATTGGAAAATCTCAAAGCCTTGGTGTCCATAGAGGTGTTGTAAATAATATAACACAAACTATAGAGTCTATTAAATATGCAATAGAAGAAGCTAGAGTGGAATCTGGAAAACAACATATAAAAGAGGTTGTTGTTGGAATTGCTGGGCAGCACATAAGAAGTTTACAACACAGTGATTATATAACAAGGGAAAATCCTGATAAGGTAATTGATAATAATGATATTGATGAATTAATTAATCAAGTATATAAATTAGTTATGTTGCCAGGTGAAGAAATTATTCATGTTTTACCTCAAGATTTTAAGGTTGATGGTCAATCTGAAATAAAAGAACCTATTGGAATGTATGGAAGTAGGCTAGAAGCTAATTTTCATATTGTAGTTGGTCAAGTTTCTTCAATTAGAAATATAGGAAGATGTATAAAAAGTGCTGGCCTTGAAATGGGAGATATCACCCTAGAACCACTAGCTTCTGCAGATGCTGTTCTTTCTGATGAGGAAAAAGAAGCTGGAATTGCTTTAATTGATATTGGTGGAGGTACAACTGATGTTGCTATTTTTAAAGATGGCATTATAAGACATACTGCAGTAATACCCTTTGGAGGGAATGTAATAACTGAGGACATTAAAGAAGGTTGCTCAATAATTGGGAATCAGGCTGAACAACTTAAAGTTAAATTTGGTTCAGCTTGGCCAGGAGAGAATAAAGAAACGGAAATAGTTGCAATACCAGGTTTATTAGGAAGAGATCCAAAAGAAATTTCATTAAAGACACTATCCAAAATTATTAATGCTAGAGTGGTAGAGATAATAGAACAAGTTTATTTAGAAATAAAAAATTATGGTCATAAGGAAGCAAAGAAAAAATTGATAGGAGGGATAGTCTTAACTGGGGGAGGAAGTCAATTAAAACATTTAAAGCAACTTGTTGAATATGTAACCGGAATGGATACAAGGGTTGGATTTCCGGGTGAGCATTTAGCAGGAGACACAAATAATTCAAATCCTATATTCTCAACAGCTGTTGGACTAGTAATGAAAGCTATTGAAAATAATAATGATAAAAATGAGCTAAAATCATCAATAGGAAATGAAATTAGTGAACAACGAAAAACTGTCCTTTCAAAATGGGGGGAAAAATTTAAAAAATTTATAGATGAAAGTACAAGTGATAATAATTAAAATAAAATAACATGAAAACAGAAATAGATAATAACTTTAGTTTTGATTTACCAAAGAATAAAAGTAATGTGATGAAAGTCATGGGCGTTGGGGGAGGAGGAAGTAATGCTGTAAATCATATGTTTCAACAAGGAATTACTGGAGTAGATTTTATTGTTTGTAATACAGATTCTCAAGCTCTTAATAAGAGTCCAGTCCCAAATAAAATTCAATTGGGAGTTAATATAACAGAAGGACTTGGAGCTGGAGCAAATCCAGAGATTGGTAAATTAGCTGCTTTAGAAACCCATGAAGAATTAAGAGATTTGTTAGAGACTCAAACAAAAATGCTATTTATCACTGCTGGAATGGGAGGTGGTACTGGAACTGGTGCAGCTCCTATAATTGCAGAATTTGCAAAGGAACTTGATATTTTAACTGTCGGAATAGTTACTATACCTTTTGATTTTGAAGGAAAGACAAGACAGATTCAAGCCCAAAAAGGCTTAAAGAAATTAAAGGAAACAGTTGATTCATTAATAATAATAAATAATAATAAATTAAGACAGGTCTATGGAAATCTTGGTTTTAAAGAAGGGTTTTCAAAAGCTGATGAAGTGCTAGCAACTGCAGCAAAAGGAATAGCACAAGTTATAACTCATCATTATACTCAGAACATTGACTTAAAAGATGCTAAAACAGTTTTATCTAATAGTGGGACAGCAATAATGGGTTCAGCTACTTCTAGCGGCTCTAACAGAGCGAATGATGCAATAATTAAGGCTTTAGATTCACCATTATTAAATGATAATAAAATAGATGGGAGTAAAAATGTATTATTATTAATTGTATCAGGATCTGATGAAATAACAATTGATGAAATAGGAGAGATTAATGAATATGTTCAGAAAGAAACTGGTAATACTGCAAACATAATTATGGGAGTTGGCGAAGATAAAGAATTAGGTAACAATATTTCTGTAACTGTAATTGCAACTGGTTTTGCAGAAGACCAGCAGAATAATTTAGTTAATTCCGAGACAAAGAAAGTTATTTATACTTTGGATGAGGATCAAACTATAGAAAAAAAATTAATTGAAGAAGAAGGTAATATATCTGATAATGAGGTCGAAACAATTAGATATGATTCAAACTATAACATCTCTAAAGACAATCAAATTAAAATTGATAGTCAAATAAATGAAATACTCAGAGACATAGAAGTTGAATACGAGCAAGTTGAATATGAAATGATTAATAATGAATTGATTAATGAAATAGAAGTGTTTGATATTGAGGAAGTTAGTTCAGGGAATATAGAAAACAATCAATCGAATGAAGATGAAATAACTGATGGATTATTTTCAGAGAAATTAGATTTAGAATCAGTTTCAGAAAGTGTAGAGTTTGTTAAATTAGATTTAGATGAAGAGGAAACTATTGAAAATGAAATTTCAGAAAATGAAGATGAAATTATGAATAATGAAAACATCACTTTAGATCAAGACATTTCTATTGAAATGAATAATGAAAACATCACTTTAGATCAAGACATTTCTATTGAAATTAATAATGAAAATAATCATGCATTTGAAAATCCTATAGATGTTAATCCATTAGATGAAAATAGATTGCGAAGGGAAAGTCTTAAAAAATATAATTATGTTTTTAAGGATGGAAATTCTTCAGTTGAAGATCTTGAAAAAGAACCTGCATATAAAAGAATGGGGATACAAATCAAGAATAACATAAATAATCATGAAGTTGAATCAAAAACAGTGCTAAATGAAAATAATGAAATAGAATTTCCAGAACCAAATACATATTTACATGATAATGTTGATTAAATAATATAATTTTAAAATTATGGGATTAGAAGATAAAATAACGGAGTCAATTATTTTAGCAATGAAAGCTAAAGATAAAATTAGGCTTGAGTCATTAAGGGCCGTAAAATCAGCTATTTTGATAGAAAAAACTAAGACTGGAAATAAAGAAACCTTAGATAAAAATCAGAGTATGAAGTTACTTCAAAAACTTGTTAAGCAAAGAAATGATAGTTCGAAAATCTATAA
>Ga0209403_10000869_pt1 | contig 41566 bp, 42 predicted proteins | sample ArcticOcean_MG_C_8_FD_187440 | JGI IMG/M metagenome (GOLD analysis project Ga0209403, IMG submission 187440) | Marine microbial communities from western Arctic Ocean - ArcticOcean_MG_CB11_86 (SPAdes) (version 2) | ecosystem: Environmental > Aquatic > Marine > Oceanic | place: Arctic Ocean...
AATTCCCGTAGTTACCGAAAAATCCAGCGATAACGGGTGCCCATAAGCGCCGACTTTGCTACCCACCTCGGGCCAATCGTTGCATCTCAGTTCGGCGTGTTTGGCCCCCGCCGGTATTCCCTCTCTGGGCGTCTCAATTACGGCGAGATCAAGATACCGGTCAACAAATAGAAGTTTAGCGTCAACAAAACTCTGGCCTTTGAACGCGATCTCCAGGCTTTCCGGATTTCGTGAGGAAACGTGGGCATTAGTCGCTATCCATCCTCTCTCTGCATCAATCAGAAACCCTGCGCCTGAATGGGAGCCTTTATTATCCTTCATCGGTGGGTACTTAACGCTGGCACGAATTTTGACGGTGTAGCCTTCTGCTTTGGCTAAATAGGAGTTTTTGGATTGGTTCTCGGCTGCATTTGCCGGCACAAAAGCCCAGAAAAGTGCGAGCAAAAGAGACAGGGTTGCGTGGACAGGGATTGATCGTTTTTCCATGCAAGAAGACTAATCTGAAACACCTGATAGAGCGAGCCTCTGAGGCAAATTGAACCGATCCGCTGGGCCATGGTGCGTGATCCGGGATGCACTGTCACTGGCATCATACGTGTCGAACTCAGCCCTACACCCGCCGCTTGTTCTTTAGACTTCTGATTTTTTCGATATAGCCCTCAGCTGTAACCATCGCTCCACCGAGCACAGCCTTATCCTGTTGCCCCTTAGCGCGACGCTTTTCTCCGCAGAGGCCATAAATCACAATATTGCCCATGTTTGGCCTCTTAATAGCCTTACTTGAGTTCTCTTCTGCAAAGGTCTCAATCCGAGGCGTTTTATCAGGAGAACAGAACCATGATCCCATTCGCTTTTGTTGGATTTTTAGGCCTATTCGCTATTTCATCGGCTGAAATTGACGGTTTGGGAACCGATGTGCGCGCTTCCACCATCGGAACCACAAATATTACTATGACCACTGCTCCCGCTATAAATCATGTTGCTTTGGAGAGCCCGGTAATCAGGCCTGCTGCAGCTCCCTCGGAAATAGACGTCGTTAATGCGACTGCCAAAGCTGAGGCAGTTCAGCCTGCTCCCACATTAATGACTGCAAAAAAAGAAGTTATTGAAAATTCTGACCCGACGGCCCGTACGGCAATGAAGTTCGGAAAAGATGATGAAAAGTCTGACGACTGGATCAAATAAGGGAATTGTGAACATGTTGATGAAAGCATCTCGTGGTTCTGGCGTGACCCAGAGGGTTGATTCAGAATCCATTCTACCCAATCAACTATCACCGTCTGAGGCCCGCCGATCTTTAGAAATTCCGGAACCCATATATCCTCCGATTAGTGTGTCCGACACACCTGCGATCCCCTTAGCTAAGGGCGCGAACATACTTACGGTTGGAGAAGGGGTGACGTTCTCAGGCAAGGTCATCGAAGCGGACAGCGTCATTCTGCAGGGAAGCGCTGATGGCGATATTAATGCTCGATCTGTAGAGATATCTGCATCCGGCTCGCTGACTGGAACGGTCAGTTGCGAGACGTTGGATATCGCTGGTGTGTTCTCTGGAAAGGCTAGCGTGATCGGAGGGCTGAGCGTCCGGAAAGCCGGTCGTATTGATGGTGAAATCCGGTATGGAAGTCTTGCGGTGGACGAAGGCGGAGTTGTCCTGGGCACTCTGGACCAGGGGACAGAAAAGCCTCCCCCACCATCGGCTTCTAAGGGTAGCACCGGCCCTCCACCTGCCGGTCCCGATTAGTCAAAATCCATACTATCGCCATTATTGAGACAAACTGCCGCCTCATTCTAAAACTACCTATAGGCCCCTCAACCGGGGCCTATAGTTTTATGGCCTCCTCGATCAAAATTCGCCGATGGAGTGCACAATGCAGCGATCAGTTCTAGCGATTTACACCTGCGGATCCCGCGTGATTTCCAAATTCCCGCTACTGTCCTTCACCAACATCACGACCATCGCGCGACGCCTGAGAGACCGAACGCAGCTAAGTCTACTCGGAAAACTCAAACGAATTCCCAAAGAGGGTGGTCTGCAGAGGGTTGGTCGAGTTGTGATGATTACCCTCGTGGCGACGGCAATTTTATATGCGGCAATTATCGTTACCATAAACATCAGAAGCGCCAACGGCACTCCGGCCAGCACCGCGGACCCCTCAGCCAAGTCACATTTGATACCCCGCTCAAAGAAGAAGCCCCCGAACATCGAAGAACTTTTGGGCAAGTCAGATCTCCCCAAATGCGGGTATGGTCAAATCGAAAATTTGGAAACTGCTTCTTGCGAGTGGGCCACCCAAACCAATCTCCAGGGCGACACAGCCCAAATTGCCGATCAGGTAGTCAAGGCAACATTGAAGCGAGTTGTAGAAGCATACGAAGCTGGCAGAGAAAAACAGGCTCGCGAGATGCTGGAACGACCACTGCTTCAGGGCCATCCCACAGCGCAGGTGCTAGCCGCCTCGTTTTTTTATGACGGAGACCTGCTGGGGAAGAACCACACAAAGGCTATTGAACTTATAAGGTTATCTGCGAGTCAAAACGAACCGAGGGGACAATATCTGCTTGCCAAGTGGTTGACCGAGGACTGCAACGAAACCTGTCCTGACGTTAAAGAAGCACTGACACTCTTCAAGGCGGCTTCCAAGGCGGGGCTACATGAAGCCACCGAGGAAATTGGCCGTATTCATTTTCTTGGTATTGGCGTGCCCCAGAACAAAGTTACCGCATTGCCATATATAAAATCCGCTGCAGAGGGCGGCAGGAAGACATCTCAGCGCGTTCTCGGGGGAATGTTTTATCACGGCGTTGATGTTCCGCAGAGTTACGAGCTTGCATTGCAATGGCTCACGAAGGCTGCCAACCAGGGCGATGCCAATGCAATGGCGAAAGTCGGTACGTTACACCTCCTTGGACTAGGTGCGGAAAAGGATACCAACAAAGGCATATTGTGGACGTGGCTTGGGGCCCGAAAAGGTGAAGCTGCCGCCCAGCACCTTATCGGAACGTTCCTGTTCGACGGGGTAGGGGGCATCAAGGAGCGCATCCAGGGCTTAATGTGGCTAAAAGTTTCAGCGTCGAACGGAGACACGGATGCGAGAGACCTGGTCGAAAAACTTCAGGGGAAGGTACAAGCTGGCGAAACCAAGCTGGCAGAGATCGAGGCCGAGAACTGTCAAAAAAATATGAAGAAGTGCGGTACGCCACCATGGAAATGGGAGGGGTTTGGTGGCGCAAAGACCGGGGCGGAAAGTACGTAATTTCAGACTTAAAGTTATTTCTCCTCTGGTTTTTCTGAATTGTGACAGACGATAAATTATGCCCCACGGTTTCTATCGCCAATTAAGAAATAACTATTTAGTCAGACAATATAATCCTGTTATTGAAACGGGGGCCGGGGTCCCTGGGCCGTGGTGCGTGATCGGTGGTGCGCTAAACTAAGGCATCGACCGCTTCGGTTCGACTACCGGCGCCGCCGCCGCCATCAGGGACGTCCGGTTAGCCGGTTTCGGCGGGTAGATGTTTATTCGGTTGGTTGTCGTCTTACGCTCTTTTGCCGCCTCGCCGGTTTCTACCAGGCGACGGTCATAGCCCGCGGTCAACAGCGCCCCGAAGGATCCGAGATCAAGACAGGTGACATAAGGGTTGAACCGGAGTGAGATCATGTCGTTCCCTATCAGGTCACAGGCAGCATTGTAGCCCGCGGTTCGTCCCATCGGCCTGCCATGCTGGCATGACATAACCGTCTCGTTTCCACCTTCGGTCGGTGCGGCGGCAATGTCGCCGGCCGCAAACACACCATCCAGCGCCGCAACCCGCATACAGCTATCAACGCGGAGCCTGCCATCCGGAGCATGCTCGCCTGGCACCATCGCCGCGAGCCCGCTAGGACGCACGCCCGCGGTCCACACAATCGTCGCCGCGTCGATGCGCGAGCCATCACCAAGCGTCGCGCCCTTTCTATCGATCTCTGTAACGTTAACCGAGGGAAGAGCCTCCACCCCCAGCGTGATAAGCGCGTCGGTGATCACGGGGCGGGCCTCGTTTCCAAATGACGATCCGATCTGGTCCGAACTATCGGCCAGAATTACCCGCGGCTGTTCGATCCCTAGCCCGCGCAACCGTGCAGGCATTTCGCAGGCGAGTTCCACGCCGGTCATGCCCGCCCCCACGATCAACACGCTAGAACCCGCCACTCTATCTGCCAGTTCCTGAAGATGTGTATTCAGCCGATCCGCATCATCCCAGGTATCAATGGAAAAGCCGAACTCGGCAAGCCCCGGTATATCGGGCCGCACCAGCGCACTGCCCGCCGCCAGCACCAGCCGGTCCCATCCGAGCGTGCGGCTTTTCTCACCAGCGTCCCCGGCGCCCGACACCGTGACGACACGTTGGTCGGTATCTATATCCGTTACCTCGCCGATGACGAGCTCTACCCCCGCTTGTTCCAGCAGTGGCCCAAGCGGCAGGCGGGCGTCTGAAATATTGGTTTCGTAATTGCGCACCCGAATGGCATGCCATTCATCCCGATTGACCAATGTGATCGCAATGTCGGCGTTGTCTGATGCTTCATCAAGCCGCTTTGCCGCCCCCATTGCTGCCCACAATCCAGCAAACCCGCCTCCGATGACAACGATGTGTTTCACTGATCCCTCGGCCACTTTTCCCGCCTCCTCTGATTTCCGCCAGCAGTAAACCGGTCATCGACCGGGGATGCGGCGAAACGCGACCGACAACCGGTTGTGGATATTGATAGCACAAATCGCATAAGGCAAATCGATTACTTCTTGCTCGGAAAAGTGGCAGCAGGCTCGCTCGTATACATCATCAGGCACATGCGTCTCGGCGACGAAGGTCACAGATCCCGTTCAGGCGAGCGCCGCCTTTTCTCGCTCGTCAAAGCAATTGGCTTCCCACCACAAGACGATATTCTGTATACGTTCCTCGCTCTGCCCGCTTCCCGCAGCCGATTGGCATGCAGGTTAACGCAATTTGCGCAGCCATTTACCTGCGAAGCGCGAAGCTTGACCAATTCCAGTCACACCTGATCGGGACTGCAATTCGCCGTGAACTCGGCAAGTCCACTGTCCGCGCGCCACCCTTCACCGTTTAAATAGTTTAGTCGCATTTTGGATCTCCCCCTGACTGCCCTGATTGGTGTTAGTTTGACAAAGCTGGATAGCTGCACTTTCAAGAAGCACGGCAAGGGTCATGCAGGGAGTGGCAGTCAGTTTTCTCATAGGGGAAGTCTGACAGAGAATGTGGGGGATGTGGGGTCTTCGCACCAAACCCAGCCCAAGCCACAACCTCAGCTACCACTCCGTCGAGCTGCACCGCTCAGACCCACCGTCGACCCAATCCCGCCATCGAAACGGGCGCCCGGGCCCCTGGGCCATGGTGCGGAGGGCGTCATACGTGCGCCATTGCATGTGCGAGACCCAACCTTTCAGCTTGGCTCCCAGCGATGGTGACCTCTTCGGGTGCGGCCCAGCTAACAAAAGCCTTCGAGCATAATCGGGGTCGGGTCGAAAGGGACCCGACCTATAAGCATAGCGATGAAAAAACGGCAATAAATGCGGCAATTTTATTGAGATCAGCTGGTTTGAGATATCTTATCGGCAAGAAAACCCTGCTAACACATTGTATTAGAAAGATTATTATTATTTGGTTGCGGGGGCAGGATTTGTTCAAGACCCTACAATTCATCGAGCGGTTTGCTCGTTCGATCAATAGAGAAAAGGGTCTAACATTCAGGATACGAATTTGATCCCAAACAATTTGGCTAAACCTTGTCCTGGGGCCAACCACGGAGGCAAATCGACAGGCACTTAGACCTGCGTCCTGGCACGTCTACTTCCCCCCTTCACCGACGACAACGAACAGCGCCCAGAGTGCGGGGTGCGCGTTTCCTGCTGGTTCGGTATTGATGTGGGCCATCATGGCCTGCCGGTGGGCCTCGGCACGGGCCATGAAGGTTAGCATGCGGGTGGTCCACTACAGGCCGGAATGAGGGCAGACGGGCCAGCGCTGTTTAGGGGATGGGTGAGACACCCGGTACCGATACCCCTCGATCCGGTCCCGAGCTGCGACCGACGCGATCCACGACACGCCATGGCCGCATCCTCCATGAATTTCACCTCGCCCGGCATCACAGACAAGCCTTCCGCGGAAGGGCTCCTTCAATCCGCCACTCCCCGCCCGCTCGGATGTCCGGCCGCGTGCATTGCCGCCCGCCAGCCGAACACAATCGCCGGCCCCAGCGTCGTGCCGGGTCCAGGATAGGCGCCCGCCATGACGGACCCCATGTCATTGCCGCAGGCGTAAAGTCCCGGGATAGGTGTGTTTTCGGCATCAAGCACCTGACAGTCCGGATTGGTGGCGAGACCGACGCTACAGCCGAGCTCCGCTGGCCAGACCGCCATCGCCGCGAACGGTCCGTTTTCAATTGGCGCAAGACACGGATTCGGGCTGTGTGCGGAGTCGCCATTGAATCGATTGAGTTCGAGATCACCCTTGCCAAAATCTTCATCAATACCGACGTGGGAAAACCCGTTGTGGCGGCCAACGCTGTCTCGCAGGCCGTCTGCGTCAACGCCAATCTTCCCAGCCAGAACGTCGAGGTTTTCGGCAACCGTTACATAGCCGGAACAGGTATACTTAGACAGATCGCGAGTTTCGGGGTGAATTGCCCCAAGCCCATATTTGGTGATGAAGGATGTTTCGCAGATCAGCCACGACGGCATGGTATCCACGGTCTCGTGTGACCGGTACATGGCTTCGACAAAATCATGATAGGACACCGCTTCATTAACAAAGCGGCGCCCGGCAGCGTTCACCGCGATCAGTCCTGGTTTGGCGCGGTCCATCGCTAGATGGGGATACAGCCCCTCCGAACCGTCTTCCCGTTTCGTAACCGACACGGGTGTCCAGAAGGCGGCGCTTTGATGGCCCTTGGAATCGATCGCTGCATTGACCGTTTCTGCCAGTGCGAGCCCGTCGCCCGTATTGGTGCGGGCTGCCATAGAATAGTGCGGCGTCGGGTCGGGCATGAAGGCTTCCCGGTATTTCGGATTGTGGGCAAACCCGCCTGTCGCCAGCACAATACCCCGCCTCGCGCGAATTCGACGAGGCCCATCAGACGTACCCAGTACTGCGCCGACCACCGCATCTCCGTCTTTCACAAAATCCTGGATTGGCGACTCAAACAGGACGGGCACGTCGCGTCTTTTCAGGCTGTAGAACAACCGCGCGACCAGGGCGTTTCCCATTACAAGCCGGGTGCCGCGCCTGTAGCGCAACCTGTCGGCAAGGTAGCGCAGAACAATCCCGGCCGAATGGCGACATGCCGAAAGGGATCTGTACCGGCCAAGCAGGCTGACAATATCGACCTTGCTAACCATCATGCCGCCCATCAGCATGAATTCGGGTATTGGTGGGCGGACCCGCTCGAAATCCCTGCCAAGCAGGCGACCGTCAAAATTTTGCGGAATGATCGCCCGGCCAGAACTCGCCGCGCCGGGCACGTTATTGTGGTAATCGGGGTGCAGGCCGCAGGGTAGAAACTGTACGTCGGTTTTGTCCATCAGGTAATCGATGACATCGGGACCGTCCGCCAGATATGCCCTGCGGTGAGCGCTGGTGCCCTCATCGCCGATCAGGGCGTTTAGGTACCTTCCAGCCTCTTCTGGTGAATCCTCAAACCCCGCGACCCGGCTTGGTTTATTACCGGGAATCCACAATCCACCCGCCGATGTCGCACCAGTGCCGCCGACCTGTGCCGATTTTTCACAGACGACGACGTCCAGCCCTTCGATCGCCGCCACCAGAGCCGCCGTCATGCCGCCAGGGCCAGCGCCAGCAACCAACAGGTCCGTCTCCATATCCCAGTTCATTTCAGGTATTCTCTCAACATTCTCTCCGGCTCTAAGAATAAGGCTCTTAAATCATAAATCACTCATATGATTCAATAACTTTTCGGACGGACACTAAGCCCTGAATAGGAATGCAGCATACAACTCTATATGATTATGTTACAATTTTTCAGTTGAATTGGGATGCCTTAAAGACAAAGAATAGTCCTGCTAACACATTGTATTAGCGTGACTAATGCTTGGTTGTGGGGGTAGGGTTTGAACCTACGACCTTCAGGCTATGAGCCTGACGAGCTACCGGGTTGTTCCACCCCGCGCCAATTCTAAAACAAAGGGCCGGCGATTAGCCCAGACCCTTGTTAGTCGCACCGGTAATAGTACCGGTGCGGATTGAAAACTCCGCCGCGTGGCGGTGGTCGCCTTGCGCTTCTGGACGCAGCCGAAGCGGAAGCCCAGACCCATCTTGCGCTGGCGGCGACGGAAAAGCAGGATATCCTAGTCTCCAGCAACTGAACGGCGTCTTGACCCGCAGGTTCAGGATTGCGGCTGATACCGCCCTTCCGATTCCACCAAGAAAACGCGGTTGACGCGGGCCCGGTAATTCTCCATGGAGATCGTTGCGGCAAGCTCGACCATCTGCTCTTCGCTGTAATGGTCTTGCACGTCGGCGAACAACGCATCGGAAACCGTCGCGGGTGTAAAGCTCATCGCCTCTGTTAATTCAAGAGCGGCCCGTTCCGCCGGATCGAACAGGGGGCTGTTACGCCAATCCGATACGGCGGCAATTTTTGCGTCTGAACTTCCAGCAGCGCTGCTCCCGGCAGCGTTAGAGTCAATTCAGAACGGGCAGGTAACGATCTGTGCCGCCCGGAAGCACACCAGATAGCGCAGTTCGGCCGATAGTGTATTGCTCTCGGCTGGGGCGGCGCTCAGGGCGCGGCCGGCTTTGAGAATGGGCGGACACCGGGCCTGAATGCCGGCGGAAACCGGCACCTTGCCGGTGGCCTGCATCGCCGTTTCCAGAATAGACCGGGCCGCTTCCGGGGCTTCGGCGGGGTTCAACGGCCGTAATCTCGTCATGACAGTTATTCCTTTTTCTATTGTTTTGACTGGCCGCCCGGGTCGGTCAGCATCCGGTGCATATCGCCCTGTGAGTAAACATCGCGGGAAAATTCGAAGGTACCCTGTTCAAGCAGTTCTTCGGCAGCCCGGCGCACCAGTGTCATCGCCGCCTTGGTAAGGTTGCCACCAACGGTCACACGCTTCACGCCCAATTCGTGAAGCATCGGCACGGCCGGGGTATTGGGGCCGGCCAGCACGTTCATCGGTCCCTCGATTGCAGCGGCCAGCCTGCCGATCAGCGCACCGTCGCTAACGAACGGCACGAACACACAACCGGCGCCTACCTGCAGATAGGCGTTGGCGCGGCGCACCGTCTCGGCAAAGACCTCGTCATCGTTACCGTGATGGAACCCGTCGGTCCGCGCATTGACGACCATTGGTATGCCGGCCGCATCGGCAACTCCACGGGCCGCGCGAATGCGTTCGACCGAAACTGCGAAATCGAGCAGGTGGCCGGGATTGCGCTTATCGCTGTCTTCGATGTTGATACCAACAGCGCCCGCTTCAAGTGTCTGGCGTGTGGTTTCCGCCACATCCTCAGACGCGGGACCGTATCCCGCCTCCATATCCGCCGAAACCGGAACCGGCACGGCCTTGGCGATATTGCGTACCGCGCCCGCCATATCCGCCAGCGGAATTTTCTCGCCGTCGCAATAGCCGAGCGCAAAAGCACAGCCGCCGCTGGTGGTCGCCACAGCAGCGAAACCCGCATCGACCAAAACGCACGCGCTGATCACATCCCACGCATTGGGCAAGACGAGAATATCTTCGCCCTCGTGCATCGCGGCAAAAGCCTGGGCGCGTTTTTTCTGTTCTGTGTCTGACATTATTCAGCTTCCGGGCGCGCGGCGGAATGCGACCGCCAGTCGGTTATAAGTATTGATAGCACAGATCGCATAGGTCAGATCGATCACTTCCTGCTCTGAGAAATGCGCGCATACGCGCTCGTACACGTCGTCAGGCACACGTGTCTCGGAAACCAGGGTCACGGCCTCTGTCCATGCAAACGCCGCCGTTTCGCGCACGTCGAAGCAGCTTGCTTCCCACCATACGACAACATTCTGGATGCGTTCTTCGGACTGGCCCTCTTCGCGCAGCCGGTTGGCATGAAGGTTCACGCAATTGGCGCAGCCGTTGATCTGCGACGCGCGGAGTTTGACCAGTTCGAGCAACGCAAGGTCAAGGCCGCAGTTCGCCGTAAACCGGCTAAGACCGGCAACCGCGCGCCACGCTTCGCTCTTTCGGTAGTCCAGCCGCTCCATGCAGTTATCCTCTGAGGCAGATACCCGTCGTCCCAGCGTATCTCTTTGTAGAAGACAATCTTATAGCGTTTAAATAGATATATATTTTATTGGTAGCACCTTTTTTGTCTACCTTTTTTGGTTACCTTTAATTCCCAATATCAGGGCGCCAGCCTTCTCGTTATCAGACCCCAACCAGCACTCTGCCACATCATCCAGCGCTTCGCGAAGCCCTTTGGTTCCGGATCTACACGTTACTTTGCCATCGTAGTGGCCGTATTTGGACGTCAATGGACGACGCCGACTTCACAGCGCACCTAGCCAGCTGCCCTCAGGGAATAAACCCACCCCACTTGAACTCATAGGTAATCCGCCTGGGCTCGGCATTGATAGTCTTGCCGTGCAACGTGTGCCGAGGTCCCTGAGCCGTGGTGCGTGATCCACGATGTATTGTGCCTGGTATCGTGTGCGCGGACCACTGTCCTGGGCCGCCCTCTCTAGAAGGGGGGCAGCTCCAAGTCGGGTCCAGCGATGTCTGGAGTACCCATGAACAATCGGGTTGTTGTCAAAAGAGACCAGCCCGAACACGGGTTTGGCCTTTGGCCGGGTTCCGGCAAGGTTGCAGGTAAGGTTTTGATACTTGACCTTGGCAAAGGCCCTTCTAAGATATTGATTCTATTAGATTCAGTTCCTGTCTGGCTCCGAGCTAGGGCATCGAATCGCTTGTCGGGTGCACCATTTTTTCCGTAATATTTTCTGATAGCTACCGGATTACGGTTTCGGTCTGGTTCCGAAAATCACCGTTTTGACGCAGATTGGACGCAGTGAAGGGTCAAATAGATGGGTCACCTGCGTAAAGCGGCAAATGTGCGAGAATTCGCTATCAGACACTGCGGTCGGGAAGGTCAGCATAAGCGCCGGGATTAGAAATTAATCCAAGGCACTCCAGGGCTGGCCGATACGGTCCAGGGAGACGACGTCGCGAAGGTCGCCGCGGACGGTCGGACCGAAATTACCAACCGGATAGCCAATCGGAATGATCGCGTAGGAATGCACTCCATCTGGCAAATTCAACGCCTTCTCCGTTTCTTCTTCGAAATGCAAGTGACGGGTTGTCAGGCTGGCGCCCAAACCAAGCGCTCGGGCGGCAAGCAACATGTTTTGTACAGCGGGATATATAGACGCACCCGCCATCCTGCTCGGTGGAACTAGCGGATTATTGTGTTTGATACAGGGGACGATCCAAACAGGTGCTTCGTGAAAATGATCCGTCAAATATTCGACCGCTAAATGTTGACGATGATATTTCTCCGGTGTCGACCCGGCCGGCGGAGCACTCGACGCATAGCTCGGCCCGACAATCTCGTCGAGGGCCTTTTTGTACCAAACCTGGACAGCTTTCTTGATTGCCACGTCCTTGACGACGATAAAATGCCAAGTCTGACTATTTGCACCGTTCGGCGCGCGGGTACCGGCTTCCAATATCTTAACAATTAAATCGTCCGGAACCGGGTCAGGCTTAAGACGGCGCATTGCCCTCGTCGTGCCGAGGACATCGAAGAGATTTAATGAAGAGAGGTCTACCGGTGAACTCAGCACGCTACATATCCTTTGATCATAGATTTATCTTGAAAGAGTGCGCGATAACAGTACCGCAAACACCCAATGCTATCTCATCACTTGTAATCTGCAAGGGCACATGAAATATCTTCCTCTAATAATTCCCCCAAAATCTGCGAAATGCAGAACTCCCTGATATAAAAGAGATAAGAAATACCGATGACAAATTCGCATTATCCGCACCTGTTCGAACCCCTGGACCTAGGTTTCACGACCTTGAAAAATCGTATTTTCATGGCGTCAATGCATGTGCGGTTCGAACTCCTGGGTAGAGCGAAGGAACGGGCAGCTGCATTTTATGCCGAACGGGCGCGCGGCGGAGCGGCATTGATCGTAACTGGCGGTTATGGACCAAACCTTGCGGGGGTGATCGAAGACGGTGCGGACTGCCTGAATTCGGCGGATCAGGTTGAAGAAGAGAGCAAGATTCCAGCGGCCGTCCACGCTGTTGGCGGCAGGGTCGTCTTACAGATTCTTCATGCGGGCCGCTATGCGAAAGTGGACCGGCCGGTCGGGGCTTCGAACATGCCGTCGCCGATCAATCCCCGAAAAATCTATTCTTTGACGACAGACGAGGTCGAGCAGACCATCAAGGACTATGTGAATTGCGCCGCCCTGGCGCAACGGGCGGGTTACGACGGCGTCGAGATCATGGGGTCAGAGGGCTATCTTATAAGTACCTTCTGCGCCGGCTCCACGAATGACCGGACGGATCAATGGGGCGGGTCGTTCGAAAAACGCATTCGGTTTCCGGTCGAGATCGTTCGCCGTGTTCGAGAAAGTGTCGGTGCCAATTTTATTGTTCTATATCGTATCTCTGCGCTTGATCTTTTCGAAGGTGGACTGACTGGCGCAGAGACAGAAATTCTAGCGCAAAAAATAGAAGGTGCCGGCGCAAATATTCTCACCACCGGAATTGGGTGGCATGAATCGCGCATCCCTACGATTGCCCATATGGTGCCGCGTGGGGGCTGGCGGCATACAGCCCGCCGAATCAAGGAAGCGGTCAACATACCGGTGGCTGCGACGAACCGGATCAATACGCCGGAGATAGCCGAGGACCTGCTGACGAACGGCGACGCGGATATCGTGGCCCTTGGCCGGCAAATGCTCGCGGATCCGGCCTTCGCGAACAAGGCAGAAATCGGGCAGGGCGCCGCTATCAACACGTGTATTGGATGCAACCAGGCCTGTCTCGATCACATCTTCGCAGACAAGGCGTCAACCTGCCTCGTCAATCCGTTTGCTGGCCGCGAGCTCGACATTGCCATCCGCCCGACAACTTCGCCAAAAAAACTTGCCGTGATAGGCGCGGGTCCCGCTGGTATGTCGGCTGCCCTCACGGCGGCAGAATGTGGTCACCAGGTCACTCTTTACGAAGCAGCCCCGGCGCTAGGGGGCCAATTTAACCTGGCAAAGCGTATCCCGGGCAAAGAAGATTTCGACGAAACGATACGCTATTTTCGCAACAGGCTGGCGCAGGAAGGTGTGGATGTTCGTTTAAATACGAGCGCCACGGCAGATGAGCTTGCCAATTGCGGCTACGACCATGTCATTCTTGCTACAGGTGTTTCACCCCGGGCACTGCATATCGAAGGTGCCGATCGCAACAACGTCATTTCCTATATCGAAGCCCTGACAGACGCAAAGCCGCTCGGCAATCGCGTCGCGATTATCGGCTCAGGCGGCATTGGTTTTGACGTAGCAGAATATGTTACCTCGCCGCACAGAACCCTGCCGGTCCCTATTGACGATTTTCTGAACCATTGGGGAATCGACAAAGCCCACACATCCGCTGGCGGAATGGGCACGCCGGTTCGCGAAGCGGCGGCGCGTTCGGTGGTGATGCTACAACGAACGGATTCGCGCCCGGGCAAGACCCTCGGGCTAACAACGGGTTGGGTTGTGCGTGCTGAACTCAAGTCCCGGGGTGTAAAAAATATCACCGGTGCTACCTATGAACGGATTGACGATCAGGGCCTTCATGTCACGATAGGCGGCGAGCCTCAGCTTATTGAGGTGGATACGGTCATTGTCTGTGTAGGTCAGGAAGCCGAAAATGGCCTCTGCGTCGAGATCGAGGAGAAAGGCATCCCGGTGACATTGATCGGGGGTGCCGAAAACTCCGCCGGGCTCGACGCGCAGCGGGCTTTTAAGCAAGGCACAGAAACAGCACTCGCGCTTTAGTCCCCTGGCATTGCTTCTGCGCCAGTTCCGCGTTCTGCTCGCTCGGCCGCCTTTTTGTTGTTCCCGCCCCGTTCGGCATTTTTTCCAGCACTGAGGACGATGATTTCATCGGCATCTATGATCGTCGACAACCTGTGAGAAATAACTAGCGTTGTTCTATCGCGGGATACAAGCTGCAGCGCCGACTTATTTCAAGTTAGTGAACGGGCTGACATTTTCAAAAATCTTTCGACAGGAATGATCGCGCTGCGTGCGGATATCCTTGACCGACAGGGAAATCGTCGCAAAAGAACCTAAAACCCAAAAGCCGATCCGGCTAGCCTATCTGGTGAGCCACCCGATCCAGTATCAGGCGCCACTGCTGCGCCTGATCGCCGCCGACCCGCGTATCGAGCTGAAGGTTTTTCACCAATGGCGGCCCAGGGTCACAACTCTGGGGCGATGGGTTCAAACGCGTCGTAGTGTGGGACGTGCCGCTTCTGGGTGGCTACGACCATGAATTTCTGCCGAGCCTGGATCATCTGCTGACGCGGCGGTGGCGCGAGAATCAACCGGCCTGGAGTCTGTGGCGGCCGATAAATTACGGCCTGTTCCGGCGCCTTCGCCGGGGAAAGTTCGACGCCTTGTGGATACATGGCTATGCGCGGGCCTATCACTGGGGCGCCATGCTTGAGGCCTGGCCACTCGGGATCAAAGTACTGATGCGCGACGATGCAACGGGTATCGGCCCGTCGGGCAACCGCGCCTACAAATTCGTCAAGCAGCTGATCTTCCGCCTTGCCGGCCAACTGATGGACGGCGTCTTGCCGATCTGCACGCCGACGATCGACTATTACCGGAACCTGGGCTTCCCCGATCGTAAGATCTTCATGATGCCCTATACGGTCGACAACCAGTTTTTCCAGGACAAAGCCGATGAGGGCTCTGCCCACCGCGAAGATTTTCGGCGCTCGCTTGGCCTTGAACCCGACCGGCCCGTGGTGCTGTTCTCAGGCAAGTTCCAACCGCGCAAAAGGGCGAGCGACCTGATCAAGGCCATTATCGCTGCGGGCCCAACCCTACCTGCTGCTGGCCGGGGACGGCGAACTCAGACCACAAATCGAAGCCGCCGCTGGCAGGATGGGGGACGACAGCATCCGTCTTCTAGGTTTCCAGAACCAGTCGGCGCTCCCCGCGTTGTACGATCTCGCAGATACACTAGTCCTGCCATCGGAGAACGAGGGTTTTGGCGTCGTGGTCAACGAGGCGATGAATGCGCGCTGTGCGGTCATCGCTACTGACAAGGTAAATTCGGGCCCGGACCTGGTACAGGAAGGCCGTAACGGCTTTATCTATCCGACCGGCGATGTGGCGGCGTTGACGGCGATACTCCGCAAGGTGCTTGCCGATCCGGCGCGATACCGGGCGATGGGCGAGGCCAGCCGCGAGATTATCAACGGCTGGGGCCTGCCGGAGGACGTGGCCGTGTTAAAGCAGGCGCTGGACGCAATCCTCGCGGATTAGCCCATCCAGCCGATATTCTTTCCTACTCGTCCTATTTGGCGTCCCGGCTCTTCAGAAAAGCGTAAGCAGATCTGACTACTCGCATCCAATGTTATCGTCGTCACGACTCTTGCTACGCGAACAACACCGGCGGCTATTTTTTTTCATTGATCAAGACCGGACGGGTGCCTGCGCCATGGCGGGGATGCACTTAATCGGGCCCCGTCCGCCCCCAGGCTATTCGATCTGGCGTTGCTCATTTTCGGCAAATTCAGGCGGCGACCTGCAACTGGGCGATGGTCACCGGATGCATGTCGTAGACCGCCCGGTACTCGGTTTCAAACGCCTCGCGAATCGAAATACCTTCCGCCTCGGCACGGTCGGCGGCGAGGTCTTCCGCCACATCGCGGGCATGGGCATCGCGTTCCTCTGCGGTCCAGCAGCGATAAAGCGGCCATTGCTCGGAATACTCGTTGACCCATTCGCAGCCGGTCATTTCCGACAGTATCGAATGCGCCAGGTGATCGCGGGTATCGGCAAACAGGGTCGCGCCCCGGATAAACCCGTGATCGTCGGTCGAGGCCAGGAAAGCCGTGCCGCTGAACTGGTCGCGAATGATGCAACCGCGATGGTTGAGGCTGATGTCGAGCGGAAACGCACGCCGGCTGTTCCAGGCATATAGCTGGCTAACGGAAATTTTCCGGGTCGGCAGGAAGTCGGTATGCATCGTATTTTTCCTTTTACTGGAATGACATCGCATCGTTTTGTCGATGAATAAAGGATACCTTTCTTATTCGTCAGTTTTTGGGGTATAAAAATCCGGAAGGAACGCGAATGGCCTATACCAAGCTGCGGGACATGCTGGACCTTGCCCTCGAACTGCAGGGCAGCTCGCTTGGCCTGACCATCGACCAGCTCATGAACAGATCAGGGCGCAGCCGCAAGACGGTGGAGCGGATGCTGCTGGGACTGGCCGAAATCGGATTGGAAGTTGAACCCAGCCGGCTGGAAAGCGACCATCACCTCACCAAACGCTGGCGATTGCGCGCCGACATGCCCGCCACGCTTCTGACGTTGCAGCCGCAGGAACGCGCAGCACTTGAACGCCACCTTCAGTCCCTGCCGCAAGGTGCCGCCGCCCGCGCCCTGGCCAAGATGCTGGGCAGCCAGAAACCGCTGTCCAACCACCTGGCCATCGACGAAGAGGAACTAATCCGTCGCACGGCCCATATAAGCCGCACCGGGCCGCGCACACAGGCCAACGAAGCGCAAATGGCGATTTTCGAGCGCGCCATCCAGGGGTTCGAAAAACTGGAGATACGTTACCGGGCGCAGGGACGCCGCCGCGCAAGCTGGCGCAGTGTCGATCCGCTCGGGCTATTGTTTGGACGCTTCGGTTATCTGGTGGCTGCGCGGAGCGACAATCCGGTAACGTATCGGCTTGACCTGATCGAGGATGTCAAGCCTACCGGATCGATCTTCGAGGCCCGCAAGGTATGGAACATGAAAGCCTGGGCCGCCGACAGCTTCGGCATTTATCACGGCGATGACATACTGGATATCCGGTTGCGATTTACCGGCGAAGCAGCGAAGCGGGCAGAGAAAGTCCGGTTTCATCCCAGCCAGAAGATGCGCCGGACCCGTGGCGCGCTCCTTGTCCAGCTGCGCTGCCAGGGGCACCGCGAGCTGATCCATGAGCTATGCCATCCCGACTGGCTGGGCCAGGTGCAGATCGTTTCCCCTGATTCGCTGCGCGTTGAGTTCGACGACTACCTGGAACAGCTTCGAAGCGTCACGGACTGATAGAGCGGGTCAGCTGAGCTGCATGACCGATATGTTGCAAAGGCAGATCATCTCGGCGGCGGTCGACCCGATGATGGGATTGGCTTCCAGAAATTTTTTTCCCTACCCCACCCAGCCGATGATCATATCGGCGAGCTCGTCGGAATTGTCTTCCATCATCAGCATATGGCCGTTGCCGTCGATGCCGCGGTCGGGCAGCCACCAGAATTCGACCGCCGCCCCGGCCTCGGCCAGCAAGTCGACGACGGCCTGGTCGATGTCTTTCGGATGATCGGTATCGTCGGACCCGGTGAACACCATTACCGGTAGGTCCCGGAAGGCAGCGAGATCCTCGATCCTGAGCTGGCTGTTATTGATATTCTGACGCTCGTAGAGCAGACGTGGCGGCACCCCGGCGACGTGGCCGGCATAGACGTCGAGAGATGCTTCGGGAAAGCGCGTCGATTTACCGATCAGCTTGTGGCTGACGAATTCCATACCGCCGGCATAGGCGCGGTCGCGCGACAGCCGCAGCGTCATGCCGAAGGCTTCGACCACCACCTCATCGTCGGTTTCCTCGACCACATTGGCGGCAGGCTGGATATTGCCGGGCGGGCCGGGCGCGACGGCGACAACCTTTTCGATTACCCCCCGGTTTCGTTCGACCAGCTTCCAGCCCATGGCGCCCGACATCGAGTGGGTCATCATCACCACCTTACCGGACGGCGACGCCGCGGCCGCCTCCACCAGGACCGCCCCCAGCGCGGCACAGACGCGGTCGCCGGTCAGGTCGGCAAACGGCACGTCACCACTGCGCCCGCAGCCGGGCCAGTCTGGCAGCCACACCGGATATCCGGCATCGGCGACCCGGTAGGCCCAGCCCGGCCGGTTATCGGCGGTCAACAGATAACAGGCGCCGCTGTGGCCGCCGCCATGGATCATCACCACCGGCAATTTTCCGGTGGCGTCATCCGGCGTCAGCGTGTCGGCGAAAACCGTCATGCCCTCATGGTGTACGAACTGCGCCGCGTGTTTCATTGGTCGCATCCTTTCAATTCACCGTCTTTCATTCCCGTCGAATTTATAGCCAAGCACGTTGGCCACGATCAGGAAACCGGCACCGTGTCGATAACTTCCGACAAAGAAACAGTAGACCTGCGTCCGGCGCAATAGTATCCAAACCGATATTGCGGGCGAGGCGGCAATATCGTCAAAAATGCGATGCACAGGGTGGACGACGAATGCGCCATCACAAATTTTGATGGCGTGGTCCAGGCGGCACTGAGACAGCCCGCAGAGGCGGCACCAGCCCCGCAAATATCGACATTGCGGGTATTTCTTATCCAGAGGAGAAACGCATGTTGTACATGGTTTACGGGGTGGACGGCCCCGACGCGGATCGAATTCGCGCAGAACAACGGGAGGCGCATTTCGCCTATCTGGCGAAGAACGAGGCTATATTGGTTCTTGGCGGCGCGACCCTGGCCGACGGGTCGGATGCGAGAACAGGCAGTTTGTTGGTCATCAACGTGCCGACACGGGCAGCAGCGGATGCGTTTGCGCAGGACGAGCCGTTCAACAGGGCCGGGCTGTTCAAACAACACACGGTATCGCGTATGCGCCGCGGCCAGTGGAACCCAGCAGCCGCGCCGCAGACGGCAGAAGGCGAGTAGGTTCGGCGGTTAAATGGCGCGGCCGAAGCTGCGCAGGGTCTTTTCGATGACCGCCCAGGATTCGGGTACGACCAGATCGCTTTCCGACGATGCGTCTTCAGTGGTGTAGGCGCGCAGGCTGTGCGCGAAGTCCCGCACGGCATTTTTGAGGTCCGGGCCGACTTTAGTATATTCGCCAGGGCGAAATACGATGTTTTCGAACGTTTGAGACACTATATTCTCATCGGAATTCGCGCAGACCGTCGAAAATACCGCGCTCAGGACCAAATATCGCTCCAAAGCGGATTTTTCGAGGTGATAGAGGGCTCCAACATCGACGGAAACCTTCTTCTTGTCGTATTCCGAGAGAAAATTGGCAATTTTGACAGGCATTTTTGCGCCATTGGCCTGTTCTGCCTTGGCAATCTTTTCACCGTATTCGATATCGAGCGCGATCAGGCGGTTTTCAGAGCGTTTGACCGCCTCATAGGCGAGATCGAGCTCGGCCTTTGCTTCTTCGATAAGTTGATGACGGCGAATTTTCATTTCGATTGGCCGACTTCCGCCTAAAGCACCCTGATCTGGACGAATTTCGACTGGATGATATCGCTGTCAAACGGCTTCATGATGTATTCATTGGCGCCGGCCGTAATCCCTTCCTGGATGTGGGAAAGATCGTTTTCGGTGGTGCAGAACACGACCACAGGGCGCTTGCGCTCTTCGGTAACGCGAAGCGCGCGCAAGTACTCGATCCCGCTCATGATCGGCATGTTCCAGTCCAGCAGCACCACATCGGGCATGCGTTCCATACTCATATCCAGCGCCACCTGACCATCTTCGGCCTCGGAAACGTCGAACCTGAGTTCCTCAAGTATTTTGCGGGCAACCAATCTGACAACTTTGGAATCGTCCACAACAAGGCAAGTTTTCATATTCTGTATCCGGCATACTGATTGACGCGCCGACAGGCGGTGCGTCCTATCAAGCCATGACTCTAACCCAAACTTTCTAACTGTTTGTTAAGCCCGGCTTAAAGGCCGAAACCGGCCGGCGCCACGGTCAGGATTTTCGGAGCGCGGTCAGATAGCCCTTTACGGGGTCGCCATATTCCATGCGCAGAGTATCGGAGCGACCGATAATTTCACTAAATCCGGCCGTTTTTGCGCATTTTTGGATATAAGCCGGCTTGTGGGCATAACGCCCGGATCCGGTCAGCGAATAGCCGCGTTTCGATTGCGCTTCAACCGAAAAGAGAAGGCAACCGCCCGGTTTAAGCGCCACGAAAGCAGCATCCAGGGTTTCCGACAGATCGCCGATATAACAAAAAACGTCGGCCGAAACGATCAGGTCGAACCTGGCGGGGAACCCCCGCATGCAGGAAGCCAGTTCGTCTTCCAGCAACTCATCGTAAATATTGCGCGCCTTTGCCAGCTTGAGCATTTCAGGCGACAGATCGACGCCGACAAGACAGCGGGAATGCGGTTTGAAGTCGAGGCCCGACAACCCGGTGCCGCACCCGGCATCGAGAATATCGAGAATATTGTTCCCGGTGGACACGTCGGGCAGCGCGTCATTGAACAGCGCATGGATAAGCTTCGGCGCGCGGTATTCGAGATCTTCCAGCAGCTGTTTGTCAAAATTTTCGGCAAAGTTGTCGAACGTTTCGCGGACATAATCGTCGCTGGCGCGCAACGGCTTCGGCCCGTCGCCAAGCGCAGCGACAATATGCCGGGATTCGGGATCATCAGGATGCTTGTCGAGATAGACGCTGTACCATTTGAGGGCTTCGACCCGGTCGCGGTTGCCGTAATGCGCCTCGGCAAGGCCCCAGATTGCATCGCCATGGCCAGGATCAAGATCGAGAATTTTCTTGTAGCACCTGATCGCAACGTCGAAACGGCCATGGAGAAGCGCCGTCTTGCCGACGCTGTAGGTGCTTGCTGTTTCGATGTCTATCGCCGCTTTCCGCGCCGCCTGCGCGTCGCCGGACGCCTTGCCGGCCTCGACGATATCGGCAAGCGCCCTTGCCGCGGCCAGGTGTTTCGGTTGTTCGGCCAGAATATCGCGATAGAGAGCGGCGGCGGTGTCGAGTTTCCCGCCATCGGCGAGCCTGACCGCTTCGGCAAAACGTTCGGTATTGTCTGTCATCACTAGATGCCGGCAAGGATCAAACGGTTAAATGCTGGCACGCGGGTATCGGGCCGACGTTTTGCCGCGAACGATAAGAGGCTTGCGTTAACCCTTGCCCTTGCCCTTGCTCTTAGCCTTACCGCTGGTATCGCACCATGGGTTGCCTTTGCCTTTGTTCTGGCTGCAGGACGCAGCATTCGCGCGCCGGTCAAGGTGAAGTATCGTCGGCGCGGTATAGGCGATCTCGGCGCCCAGACCCAGCCGGGCAAGCGCTTGTCGCCGGTTGACGGATGATTTGGTCTTTCCCGCATTGTCGGTCATCGTACTTTATCCTCCCGTCGCGAGGTCGTCATCTATTCAACAAAATAATACCTTCGGCGTCACGCGGCAAACACCGAATAACCTGCAGCAGTCGTTCGGGCGGACGATTATTGTATCCGAAACCCTACTTGCACTTAGTCATTCCGCCCTTGCCGCCACCGGTCTTTATACCGTTCGAGCAAACGACCGCCGCATTCCCTGCCCGGTCCAGATGCAGGATTGTCGGCGCCACATACGCAACCTCCGCCGCGAGACCTAATTTTTTCAGCGCCGACCGTCTGCCCGACCGCACCATCTCTATACTACGCATACCACTCGATCCAATCTCGGGCGGTAAATTGCCCGAATACCACTTAAACATTCACTACTCCCTTGAAATGGGCGTAATCCCCCGATTTTAAAGACTTAATTTGTGGCATCCGCCATCCTTTTTGTTTACGTTATGTTCTCGATGGATACTTTCGACTACACGCTCGATACGCCGGAAACCACACGACTTCTAACGCGCGGCGTCTGCCGGCTGTTTCAGGGGTTGGGATTCGGCACCCTGACGGAATTCAAACTGACCAACGGTCGCCGCGTCGATGTTATGGCAATCGACCGCAATGGCGAATTCGTAATCGTCGAAGTTAAAAGCTCGGTCGCCGATTTCCGCGGCGACCGGAAATGGCATGAATATCTCGCATTCTGCGACCGCTTCTATTTCGCGATCCCGGCTGGCTTTCCGGTTGACCTGATGCCCGATGAATGCGGGCTGATCGTCGCCGACCCCTATGATGCCGCCGTCCGCCGCGAAAGCCTGACCCGAAAGCTGAATACCAGCCGGAAACGCCGCCAGCTCATCCGGTTCGCGCTTGCCGCCAGCGACCGCCTAAGCCAGATAGGCTGATTCATCAACATAACCAAATGCGTAATTACGATTGAACGCCTCAACAATTCCTGTCATATGCGATACGTAAATAGTTGATTAACAATAACAATATTGAAACCAATCGAAACGAACTGGGTTTGGGGTCATGATACGGGTAGGTGTCATAATTGTGACGGGTCTGCTTGCCGTCGGATGCACGGCGCATAAGACAACGCGCGTTCCCATTGCGATTAATGCGGTCGCGATGACGGAAATGCGCAATACAACATCGATTGTCCAAAAGCGCCAGCTTGCGTCACTGAATTGCCGAAAATCCGGCTATCGCAAACGCACCGCACCCTATTATCAGTGCATGCGCGCTCTGATTGCCCGTGACCTGCAGCGCACACGGGACCGCGCCGACACCTATTTCCGACAGGCGGCCAAGCGCGGCGTCTACATGGAACGGACGACCTATCGGGTCGGACGCTGTATCGAAATCTAAACCGTTCTGACCCGACCGCGCCACGGCAGGTATGCCGGGACGCGTTTACGATAGATTTCGTAGATTTGGCCGTAGCGCGCGATTAGCCGGCGTTCTTCGAATGCCGTGCCGATCAGCAGGTAGAAGCTACCCCAGACCGCGGTCGCCGGCGTGAATTCGGTTTGCGCGTGCCCCCAGAGCACAAGAAACCACCCGCTATACAACGGATGCCGCACATAGCGGTGCTATCCACCGATTTTCAGTTCTTCATCAGGTGCGGTCTCCGGCATCCGAATCTGCGACGTTCCGAGAAACCGCCCACGGTCATATCCGGTCAGCGCCACCGCGATGACCCCGAGGCCGACCAGCACCATGCCGTCTCCGATCGTCGCGATAACCGGGAGCACGCCCAGCGGCGGCGCGGAGCCCAGCCAAATTTGGCCAAGCAGCCAGATCGCGGCGAGGTGCAGGATCGCTAATCCGTTATAAGCGAGACGGTCATACCGGCCGAAACCCAAGCGCGACCTCAAGCTATCGGCTGCCAGGACAGAATGGACGCCACCGAAAGACGCCCAGGCGAGCCCGTACATGATATGTTCGGAGACGATCGGAAAGCCCACACTTAGGAAGTATTCATGCGGGCGATGGTCGCGGTGGTACTGAAACCCGGCACGATTTCGGCCAGCACAACCGTGCCGCCATACGACTGCACAAATTCCGCACCGACGACGGTTTCGACGGTGTAGTCGGCGCCCTTTACCAGCACATCGGGCCTGATCTTGTGTAACAGTTCCTCCGGGGTATCCTCATCGAAGATCACGACCAGATCGACGGTTTCCAATGATGATATCACGGCTGTGCGGGCGGCCTCATTCTGCATCGGACGGTTTTCACCTTTCAGCCGCTTTACCGACGCGTCCGAATTCAGCCCGACGACCAGCCGGTCGCAGGTTGACCGCGCGTAGGCCAGCAACGACACATGACCCGGATGCAAAAGGTCGAAGCATCCGTTGGTAAAACCTATTTTCTCGCCGCGGTCCTTCCAGGTCCGAATACGGTCAAGCGCCGCATCGACGCGGAGCGGCGGCTGCGGTCCGCCATTCCCCGCCATATTGCCGAGCTCAGCGTGCAAATTGTCGGCATAGGCCACCGCCGTCCCGGTTTTGCCGACAACGATCCCGGCGGCGACGTTTGCAAGCTGCGCTGCTTCAATTGCCGGAATGCCAGCGGCGATCCCGGCGGCCAGCATCGCCACCACGGTGTCACCCGCGCCGGAAACATCGAACACCTCGCGCGCACGTGACGGAAAATGATCCGCAGCGTCCTCCGAGATTAGCGACATGCCCTGGGCGCCGCGGGTAACCAGCATGGATCCGATTCCGGCCACCTTAAGAAGCGCACGCGCAGCCGTCACGATGCCGTTTTCCGACGACGGCTCTCCACCTGCGGCTTCACCAAGCTCTTTCAGGTTCGGCGTGATCAGCGTCGCCCCGGCATAGCGGCGAAAATCGCGGGACTTGGGATCGACTATCACCGGCTTTCCGGCCGCCTCGGCGATAGCGATCAATTGCGCCACCAACCTGTCGGTCACAACACCCTTGCCGTAGTCAGAAACGATCAGGGCATCCGCGCCTGCCAGCGCACGCTCCGCTGCAGCGCAAAGGCTATCGACGATATCTTCCGGGATTGGGGTCGTCACCTCACGATCAGCGCGCAGCAATTGCTGTCCACCGGCGACATAGCGGATTTTACTGGTTGTGGGGCGCCCGTTTTCAATCTTCAGTGTGTGCGTAACGCCGGAAAGATCCCGCAGCAGCAGGTCGACATCGTCCGCAATCTCGTCATCGCCAGCCACGCTGATCAGGTCGACTGATGCCCCCAGCGCCACCAGATTGCGAACCACATTGCCGGCGCCGCCGAGCATGGCGGTTTCGTTCTTCACCCGGCAAACCGGTATCGGCGCTTCAGGCGAAACCCGCGTCACGTCGCCATAGACGAACCGGTCCAGCATCACGTCGCCGACACACACGACTTTCGCCTGTTTCAATTCGGCTATGCGGCGGGCGAGCAGCGCGAGATCCGGGGCAGTCATGTCAGGCGCACCTTTGTTCCAGCACGTCGCACAACATCTGGCCGAGCGTGATATGCATTTCCTGAATCCGGGCAGTAGTATTCGACGGCACGATCAACAACGGATCGGCCAGACCCACGAGCGTCCCGCCATCTTTTCCCGTCAGCGCCGCGGGTACAACGCCCATGTCCCGCGCGGCTTCGAGCGCCACGGTCACATTGGGGCTCTGGCCCGACGTTGTGATGCCAATTGCGACATCTCCCGACCGGCACAGCGCCTCGACCTGGCGCGCGAACACGCTCTCATAGCCAAAGTCGTTCGCCGCCGCTGTCAGCAGGGATGTGTCGGTGGTAAAAGCGATGGCGGGTAACGCCCGGCGGTTCACCTTGTACCTGCAGACCAGCTCGGTCGCGAGATGCTGAGCATCGCCGGCGCTGCCGCCGTTACCGAAAAACACCAGTTTGTTGCCCCCGTTGATTGCCCTCTCGCACACCTCCGCCAGCCGGATGAAGTCTGCTTTCAGCGCGCGGGTCGCCGCTGCGACGGCATCATGCTCATCCAGTTCGGCGTCAAAATAGGCGTCGAGATCCATAAATTATGCTCCGTCGGAACTGGATAGCGCATTTTGGGGATTCGCGGAATCCTCGAGCGCAGTGACCATGGCGGCCTCCAGCGTGAGAAAATGGGCCTCCCATGTCCAATGTTGAAGGATATACGCGCGCGCGGCAGCGGCAAGCGCAGCGCGGCGAACCGGATCGGCCAGCAGGGCCAGCACTGCGTCGGCATAGGCCAGCCCGAATACCACGATCTTCATACGCGCAACTCCTATTCGGGCCGATTTTAGACCAATTAGGCCGCGGTTGGAATTGCCGCGGCAAGGTGGTCGAACAACTGGGTCAGCACCGCGTCGCCGGGAATCTCCGCTTGCGGGGACCAGGCGAAAAATGCCGCCGCCCGCGCAGAACTGTTCTGAACGACAGGAATGAGATCCAGCAGGTGCGCCTCCTGTTCTACTCCGAACCGGTACCAGTAGGCGGCGGCGGCGGCAGCCGACAAATCGCCGCACAACGCCCGGGCGGTCAGCTGGACCCCATCCTGTGTAAACACCCCGTTCTCCGCGACACCCCAGCTGGCGGGGATCAGGAACCGGGTAGAAGGCTCTATATCCTCACCGAGCCACAAATCGGCAATCAGCAGACCATGGCCTGGCCATAACCCGACATAACGCCGGATTTCGACGCCTAAATGGTCATACCCGTTCTGCCAGCCGGCAGCCGAGAGCGGGGCGATCTTCGCGGCGGACGGCATGTGGAGTTCACCGGCATAACCACGACGGCCGACGCGGAAGGACTTCCAGAACTCGATCGGCTCAGCGCCGGCAAGATGGGGGCCGTTATGGGCGGCGGCGGACCGCGATGTATCGCGCGCAGTGCCGGCGGTATAGGTCGGCACACCGGTGTCGACGAGAAACCGCCGGCCCGAAGCGGTCGCTTCGAGCGATAGAAAATCGGCGTGAGCATGGCCGGGGTTGTCGTCCGGACCGCAGGGCCCGCAGTCGAAGACGACGGAATCGCCGCCCTGCCCAAGCCGGACATATCCGGTCAGCGGCACCCGCTCCACCGGTCCGGCATCGGCCAGATTCACGACACTTTCGGCGCGCGGCGCCTCGCCGACCCACGAATCGTTCATCAGAGAAATTTCGCCATCGCCCAGCGTCATCGCCGGCAGCGCTGCCGTCATCCGGACAATTGTGTTGTCCAGCATCGTTTGCCAATTGTCTGGATACAGACCGCTTTCGGCCAGGACCCGGACATCGAGCATCGACAACACGTGATACATCGGACAGCGCTCGGCATGCCCGCCATCGGCCAGAACGTTCTGGCGAACGGATTGCGGCACCGCCTTTTCCAGCAGCGCAAAGACCGGCGTTTCGCACATCGCGGCATAGGCGGTAAGGGCGACATAGTTCTTCATCAGATGATTGAATTGCAGATCGCGTTCGAGATTGGCGCGCACGAAGGCGGCGCAGAACCGGACATGTTCGAGAATCGCGGCCTCCGCCAGCCTATTCGCCGGTCCGCCGGCCCTTTTATAAAGCGCAAGGCCGGACAGCAGATTGATCAGTCGGTGGCTGGCGGTATAGGCATTCCACACATCGCGGAACACACCGGGTTCCGACCAAGGGTTCTGGCTGTCGAGAGTCTCCAGGATATGACACACGGCGGCCAGATCATCGGGACGGCCCTTCGCCAGAAGCGGCACGATATAACCCATATAGGCAAGATTCATCCGACGCAGCGGATTGTTGCCCTCATGAAATTCGCCGCGCCAGGAAATCTCGTTGACGCCGCCGAAATCATAATCCCGGTTGAGAAGCGTGAACTGTCCCGCGGGCGCACCCTCGAAACTGTCGCCATGCACTGCCGTCTGAAGCTGCAACACGATATCGGCGATTCTGGCCGCCCGATGCGAGGCCGGGTCGGGCAGTGGCAAGCGATTGGCCGTCCGTTCAATACGTCGTCGACAGAATTCGGGATGATGGCGCATCACCAGCCGTTTGCCCCGGCAAACAAAACGGTAAATCCACTGCTCGGCTGTCAGGTGGCGAACGGTGCGCCAGAGGCGGCCAATCTGCATGCTATTCAGATCGTCGTGCCGGCCCGAACGCGATGCGAGTGGACATCACAGATCGACCGGTCGGCCCCATTGAAGGGATTCCAGCACGGCGATGGTGGCAAAACTGGATTCGACGATTTCGGCCTCGTCGGCGGGGGCGGGGCCGCCAGCCGCCACAGCGGCCACGAAAGCCTCGAGCTCTGCCGTGTGGCCCTTATCCTGCTCCATCGACCAGCCTTGTTTTGTCTCCTTGCCGCCAGTAGTCACCGTCAAACTGCGGAAATCATCGATATTTATCACTGTGCCGCCGGCAAACGCTTCGACCAACTCCTTTGAATAGGCTGTATCGCCCTGCGCGGTATAGGCGATGGTCGCAAGGCTGCCATCGGCAAAGTTCAGCGACACCGTCAGATCGTCGCACGCGCCCTGCGTTACCGACGCCGCAGCGGCCTGAACGGTGCGGATTTGATCGCCGATCAGAAACCGGGCGAGGTCGACGAAATGACACACCTCGCCGAGGATGCGGCCATTCCCCTCATCCGGAGCGTTTTGCCAGCTGTCTTCCGGCAACGGACCGGCATTGACGCGGAGCAGAACGAATTTTGTGCCGCCGGCAACAGCGAGCCGGTCACGCGCCTGCACGGCGAGCGGCGCGAAGCGGCGATTGAAGCCTATTTGCAAAAACGCATCCGATTTCAGCCGCGCGCGAATCACCGAATTAAGTTCCTCGCGATCTAGTGCCAGGGGCTTTTCCACCAACACGTTCTTACCCACTTCCAGCGCGCGGGCGGTCAGCGCGGCATGGGTCGAATGAGGTGTGGTGATCAACACAGCATTGATATCGGAATTTCCGAAGATCGCCGCATCGTCGGTATCTGCGTGGGCAAAGCCGAAGCTGTCTGCGGAATGATCCGCCGAAATGCCGCGCTGAGTGACCAAGGTGTGCAGTTCTACGGCGCCGATCTTCTTGAGCCGGGGCAGCAGGACCGTGCGGGCGAAATTGCCCGCTCCGATCACCCCGAGCACGCATTTTCCAGACGCCGTTTTTCCCGACAACACCGAGACGGGCGTCCGCAACCGGGGCGATCTTTCTTTTGCCTCGCGGTCATATTCAAGGATGACCCCGAGATGCGGTTCGGTGTTCTTGGTCACCATGTCATAGGCGAGCTCGGCGTCGCCGAACGGGAAACGGTGGGTGATCATCTGTTCGACCTGGAGCCTGTGATCACGGCGACGCGACATCAGGCGGACGGCTTCTTCGAGATTGCGCGTCTCCGTCCAGCGAACGAATCCGACCGGGTATTTCATATGACGGTTCTCGTAATCGGGATCGTAACGCCCGGGACCGTAAGACCGGGACACGACCACCGACAGCTCCTTTTTCATAAAAGCGCGGTAGTCAAATTCCGTCCCGGTGATGCCGACCAGGCAGATCTTCGCCTTGTCGCGGGCGATCGCCGCCGCGGTATCGAACGGCTCGCTCGAATCGGTCGCCGCCGCAATCAGTACGCCATCGCAGCCGCGCCCGCCGGAAAGTTCCATGATCGCCGCAACCGGATCGCCGGCCGACAGATCGCAGATCAGTTCCGCACCGCCATAGGAGGCGAGTTTCAGTCGTTCGGCATTGTAATCCAGCACCACCACCCGGCAGCCCGCCAGATCGAGAAACTGTGCGGCAAGCTGGCCGACTAGGCCGGCGCCGATCACCGCAACCACATCGCCAAGCTGGGGCTCGAGCAACCGCGCCCCGTTCAGCGCAATCGCGCCGAGCGTGCCGAAACAGGCTTCCTCGTCGTTCACGTCGTCGGGTACAGGGGCGCACAGATTTTCCGGAACGGTATTGAGCTCGGCGTGATTGGCGAGGCCGGCGCCGGCAATGGCGACGCGCTGGCCGACCCGGAACTTACCTTCGAGACCGGCGCCGACCTCGACCACATTCCCGACGGCGGAATACCCGAGCGGCAATGGCTCATCAAGCCGCGCCATCACCGCGCGCATCGTCGCACCAACGCCATCGCGCTTCGCCTTGTCGAGCACTTTGCGCACCAGATCGGGCCGCGCCTTCGCCTTGGCAGCCAGGCTTTTTTTCGCGAACTGGACCACCATGCGTTCGGTGCCGGCGGAGATCAGCGAGGCGCGCGTGCGCACCAGCAAATGACCGGACCGGACCTGGCCGTCAGGCACCTCCTTCAATGCCAGCTTGCCCGACCGCGCGCTCTGTACGACCTGCTTCATTTTCCGGTTTCTCGTTGTTCACCAGCACACATTACAAATTTTCCGACTCGAACGCTTGCTTCAGACGAGTCTGATGTCAGTCTGAAACTCATACCGGGGCAGTCTCCGCGTTCTCCAGTGCCCTGCACCATAACTCCATCGCCATCATCGGGAACAGGGTGAAGGCGGCATCGATGCGGTTGGCCTGAAAATCGGCTTTCAGCGCCACAACAGCATCAGGCTCGAACAGGCCGCGCGCAGAAACGGTGGCGAACGAGGTCAGTTCCTCCATCATTTCGCGCGCGGGACCCTGGAGCCAGCTACGCACCGGCACCCCGAATCCCTGCTTAGGGCGCGTGAGGATCTGCGCCGGCAACCGGTCTCGCTGCGACGCGCGCAGGATACGCTTGGTCTCGCGCAGCGAAATCTTCGCGGTCAGCGGCAACTGCATCGCACTTGCGACCAGCCGGTGATCGATCAGCGGCACGCGCACCTCGACCCCGGCCTGCATCGCCATCTTGTCGGTGTAGTTCAGATTATGATCGGGCATGAAGCCGTTAAGTTCGAGATCGAGAAACCGTTCGACCGGGTGGCGGCCCCTGGTTCGTCTGAGCGAATTTCGAAGACCTTCGGCAATGCCGTCGGCCGCAACCGCATCGCGCAATCCAGGCGCCAGGAGGGCCCGGCGGCGGCCCGCCCCGACCGCCGAATAACTCATCCCATCGGCGAGCATCTCGTCTTCGGGCATCGACAACATGGAGCCGATCCGCTGTAAACGTCTGCCCCGCAGGCTGGAGGGCGGAAACAGACTTAGCACGGCGCCGCCGAGGCTGCGCAGCCCGGGCAGGCGGTCGGCCATTGCCCAAATCAATCCGGCGGTGTGCCGGCCGTAGCCGGTGAAAAGATCGTCGCCACCGACACCGGACAGGAGCACTTTGATCCCGTTCTCCCTGGCCGCCCGGGCGAGCATCAGCGTCTGGACGGCCGCGAAATCCGCGGTCGGTTCGTCCAGTTGCCAGACCATGCCGGGAAGTTCGGCGATCAAATCGGCATCGGTCGACACTTCGATCAACCTGACGCCCAGATGTGAAGCGACGCTTCGCGCATGGGTCTGGTCGTCGCCGAAATTGTCGGTGCCGGAATCGGGTTTGGTGACAGCGGCACAGAACGTGGTGATCTTCGCCGGGTCGGTCGCACGGCACATGGACGCGACGATAGCGCTGGAATCAACTCCGCCCGACAGTAAGGCGCCAACTTCGACATCGGCGACCATCTGATCGGCAACGATGCCGTCAATGGCGTCTCGCAGGGCGTCCGGATCATCGACCGTCGGCGGGCTGTCGCGTTCGAACATCGGCGTGCGGTAATAACATGCGGGGGATACACGGCCCTCTGCGGTGACCGTCAGAGTACACCCCGGCCGCAATTTCTTCACAGCGCGCAACATGGTGGCGTCTCCCGCCGTCCACAGAAATCCGAGATGATCGGCAACCACCCCCGCATCGATATCGCGCTGCAGATCCGGACACAGGGTCAACGCCTTCAGCTCGGATGCGAACAGAAACCCCTGGGGCAAAGTTGCATAGTAGAGCGGTTTGACACCCAGATGATCACGTGCCAGCGACAGGGTCCGTTCCCGACGGTCCCAGACCGCAAAGGCGAAAATACCGTTCAGGCGCCTGACGCAATCAAGTCCATGCCGAGCAAAAAGCTCAAGCAACACTTCGGTATCGGATTGGGTGCGGAAAACGGTTCCCGCCTGTTCGAGTTCCCGGCGCAAATCGCGAAAATTATATATTTCGCCATTATAGGTCAGCACATAGCGGTCGTCGTTACTATGCATCGGCTGGGCGGCGGCATCCGACAGATCGATAATCGATAGTCGCCGGTGGCCAAGGGCGACACGGTCGCCTGACCACAGGCCGCTACCGTCAGGGCCGCGATGAGCGATGGCGTCGGTCATGACGCCCGCCAGCGCCGGGGCCCATGGCCCTACGAACCCCGCTATGCCGCACATGGCAACGCAGGTTTCTTTAGGAGCCGATGTCGAATAGTTTGGGTCAAATTTCGAAAAATATGGGGTCCTGGAGAAAATTTCCCAGCCGGGACAACAGTATATGACGGTTCAACATGACGAATGACACCGAAAAATCGTCGGTTCGCAAATTCTGGGAGGAAGCCTCCGCAGGAGAGTTCTGGGCAATCGGCAACGACGAGCGCGAACGCCTGACAACGGAAGCGGCGCAAAGGTATGTTTTCGAGCCCTATCTGCCCCCGTTTGCCGATTTTGCCAGCGGCGGCGATCGCGACGTGTTGGAAATCGGCACCGGCATGGGAACGGACCATTTGCACTGGGCAAAGTCCGGGCCGCGCAGCCTGACCGGCATGGATCTCAGCGGTCGGGGGGTCGCCTATACCCGGGCGCGGCTCCTTCAGGAAGGCTTTATCCCACGCCTGATGCGCGGCGATTCCGAGAAACTGCCGTTTGCCGACAGTTCCTTCGATCTGGTTTATTCATGGGGAGTCATTCACCATTCACCGGATACGCCCGCCGCCGTGCGGGATCGACGCTTCCCAAAAACGCGGAAAATGGACTGGGTGGTAATAAACGGTAACGCCGCCGGCATCGACGGGAACCCCGAGCGGTACGTCGAGGACGGATGCGCCGTCGAAATTGGTGGTATAGATTGAAACGTCATGGCCTCGGTGCGCAATTGCACGGGCCAAGCCCAGTGCGGCTTTCGGCGGACCTCCCGCCTGGGGCGAAAGATTTGAAATGGCGCGAAGAATGCGCTTGTTTATGCGGGCTACGCTGGAACAATCAATTGTGTATGCTGTCGCTCTGACGCCGCGTCTAGTTATTCCCGCGACATCTAATGGTACGGGCACAGATCTCTTGCGTATGTATATCCCGGTTTCCGTAATACCGGAAATGCCCCCCGGAACACCAATGGAGCACAACGAATGTGCGGAATAGCGGGCTTGTTCGCGTATGGAGCCAGGGCGCCGTCGATCGACCGCGCCGCGTTGTCACGGATGAACGACGCGATGATCGCCCGCGGTCCGGATGGAGAAGGCATCTGGTTTGCTGGCGACGAACGCGCTGGATTCGGGCACCGGCGGCTGTCCATCATCGACCTGTCCGAAGGCGGGGCGCAACCGATGCAGCTCGATGGTGGCCGTCTGGTCATTACTTATAACGGCGAGATATACAACTTCCGCGAACTGCGCGCCGAGCTGGAAATCAAAGGCTGCCGCTTTCAATCGGAATCGGACACGGAAGTGCTGCTGCATCTCTACGACCGGGACGGCGCAAATATGGTTGACCGCCTGCGCGGCATGTTCGCGCTGGCAATTCACGACCGGGAAAATCACGGTGTCTTTCTGGCCCGGGACGGTTTCGGCATCAAGCCGCTTTACTATGCCGACGACGGCAAAACGCTGCGCTTCGCCTCTCAGGTAAAAGCCCTGCTCGCAGGCGGGGGTATAGACACGGCGCCGTCCGCACCGGGCCGCGCCGGGTTCTACGTGTGGGGCTACGTGCCGGAACCTTGGACGATGTTCGACAATATCCGCGCTCTGCCGGCCGGCAGTACGATGTGGATAGACGAAAAGGGCGCAGGGCAGCCTGTCCGGTATTTCGATGTGACCCGGGAACTGGAACGCGCCGCTGCAGATCCGGTGTCGTGGTCACCCCAAGAATTGCGAGAGGCCTTGCTGGATACGCTGAAACATCATCTGGTCGCTGACGTGCCGGTCGGGGCGTTCCTTTCAGCCGGGCTAGATTCAGCGACAATCGTCGGGCTGACGTCTGAATTGCAGGCCGACGCCCTGCGTTCGGTCACACTGGCGTTCGATGAATTCGACGGCACGCAGCTCGATGAAGCAGCGCTCGCCGAAAAGATCGCCGGCCATTACAACACCGCCCACCAGACAGAACGGATCAAAGGCGCCGATTTTCGCGATGAATACCAGCGCCTCTGCTCGGCAATGGATCAACCTTCGATCGACGGCGTAAATACCTATTTTGTCAGCAAGGTAACGGCCGGTACCGGGCTGAAAGTCGCGCTATCGGGACTTGGCGGCGACGAGTTGTTCGGCGGCTATCCAAGCTTTTTGGAAATTCCCCGCATGGTCGGCGTATTGGGGGCGGTGCCGGGTATGCGTTGCGCGGGGCGCGCATTCCGCAGGATCGCCGCGCCGGCGATCAGTGCGGTGACATCACCAAAATATGCCAGCCTGTTTGAATACGGCGCGAGTTATCCGGACGCTTATCTGCTACGTCGTGCACTGTTCATGCCGTGGGAATTGCCAAAACTGATGGACCCGGCCATGGCGCGCGACGGCTGGGCCGAACTGGAAGAGACAACCGGCCGGCGGCATCAGGTCGACAGGCTAAAATCATCGCGTGCAAAAATATCTGCCCTGGAAGCGACCTGGTATATGCGGAGCCAGCTTCTGCGCGATTCGGACTGGGCCGGTATGGCGCATTCGCTGGAGATTCGCGTGCCGCTAGTGGACACGTTTTTCTTCAAAAAGATCGCACCTATGCTTGTGTCCGACACACCGCCGGGCAAACGCGATATGGCGGCGAGCCCGGTAAAGCCCCTGCCCCACGAAGTTCTGAACCGCCCAAAGACCGGCTTTGCCGTGCCGATGCGAGCCTGGTTGATGAAGGACGACCCAACCGCCGACGAACGCGGATTTCGGGGATGGGCACGTAAAATCGCCGAAGACTGTTACGCCTGATCCATGAACCCGGCACCAAAAAAATTCTCATCCATCGCCTCGGGAGTCTTGGCGACACGGCGATAATGCTGCCGGTGTTTCATCGCCTGAACGACATCTGGCCGACGGCGGAAAAACGGGTCGTGACCAATTTTCCGGTCGCCGACGTCGCTGCCCCCTTCCGGCGGTGCTGGGTGACGAAATTTTCGTGAATGGCTATTTCGCCTACCCGCACCACACGCGGAGCCCCGCCGCGCTCTGGACTCTTTCACGCGATATCCGGGCCTGGAGGTCCGACATCGCGATTTACGCCAACGAAACCCGCTCAATCATGGAGACGCTTCGCGACGGTGCGTTCCTCCGCCTCTGCGGCGCCCGGCGGGTGTTGGGGCTGCCTTTGACACGGCGCCACCGGGAACATGTCTTCGCCCCCGTGACGGGGCTGTACGAGCGTGAAGCCGCCCGCATTGCGCGGACGCTCGAAAAAATCGGCGCGATAGATATCGATAAGCCCAAAAATCGCCGGTTGTGTCTGTCGATGGCGGAGCGGGCGGCGGCTGAGCAGATTGTCTCAGGCTGGACCGGCGGCAAACGGTTCATCTGTTTCAGCCCCGGCACCAAGCAGACCATGAAAGACTGGACCGACCCAAACTGGGTATCGGTCTTCGAACGCCTATCTGCAGAGGAGCCTACTCTTGGAATTGCGGTCGTGGGCGCGGAGCAAGACCGCCAGCGCAGCGACACACTGCTGGCACACTGGCGGGGCCCGCATTTGAATGTCTGTGGACAACTATCGCCTAGAGTCAGCGCCGACCCCAGCGGGTCGCGGATTGTCATAAAAGACCGGCTCTGCAGCGGCATTGATCCTGCGATCGACCCTGCGGCAAAGAATGCCCTGCTGGTTTAATTGAAACACTCACCGGGAATCGGTTTGCGAAGCACGTTCAACCATGTCCGGCGCAAGGACGGCATCGGCAGCACCATTGAAGAGGACTTGTTTGAACCTGAAAGTAGGCGAAGCGCAGATGTTCCCCACTCCCGTCCGATTATGCGACGACAACCTGTCTGGGTCGGTATTTTTACTGGAATATTCCCCCGGCATCCCAAGTTTCCACACGCAGAAACTGTCAGGCGGAAAGCAGGTCATCAAAAAATTCGATGGTTCGTCGTAATCCTTCATCCAGCGCGATTTTCGGTTCCCAGCCCAGCTTTTCCTTCGCGAGAGAGATATCTGGCCTGCGCCGGGTCGGATCGTCCATCGGCAACGGCTTGTTAACTATCTTGTTGCTACCACCGACAAACTCGATCACCTTTCCAGCCAATTCGAGAATTGTAAATTCGCCCGGATTGCCGATATTGACCGGCCCTACAAATTCATCGCCAGTCGCCATGATTCTGACAAATGCTTCGATTAAATCGTCGACATAGCAGAATGACCTGGTCTGGGAACCATCGCCATAGATGGTGATATCTTGGCCTTGCAGCGCCTGGACGATGAAGTTCGACACGACACGGCCGTCATTGGGATGCATCCGCGGACCATAGGTGTTGAATATCCGCGCCACCTTGATTTGCAGCCCATGTTGACGCCAGTAGTCGAAAAACAGCGTCTCCGCGCAGCGTTTCCCTTCGTCGTAGCACGCGCGAAGCCCGATCGGGTTGGTATTGCCCCAATATGATTCATCCTGCGGATGGACTTGGGGGTCGCCGTACACCTCGCTCGTCGATGCCTGGAACACCTTGGCCTGAACTCGCTTTGCAAGGCCAAGCATGTTGATCGCACCATGCACACTTGTCTTGGTCGTCTGAACCGGGTCGTGCTGGTAATGCACCGGCGAAGCGGGACACGCGAGATTGTAGATTTCATCGACTTCTACATAGAGCGGAAAGGTCACATCGTGGCGCATGATCTCAAATCGCGGGTTGTCGAGAAGATGGGCAACATTGTCCTTTATGCCGGTATAATAATTGTCGACGCACAAGACATCGCAACCTTCGTTCAGAAGGCGCTCGCACAAATGCGAGCCGATGAACCCGGCGCCGCCGGTGATCAATACTTTCTTGGGAACCGACATTGAAACTTCACCCCGACAAATCTTACGCGACCGAAATCTGGGGGGAAGCTATCACCGAAACAGGCCCAAAAGAACCCTGAGGCAACGTCACCGGTCACCGGCAGAGTACCCGGCCGGAAAACCATGTTTCCGCCATACAAGGCCTTTGAGCCGTCGCACCACATTGAAAAACGCGACGTCAGGCTCGGCGCACAGCGTCTATTTGGAGTTTGCTGCGGAGACCGGCTTGATTGCCGCGATCATCTATTTCGGGATGCAGCTGTTGATCGTTAAACGCTGTTTTATCGGAGCGATGACGCGGCGGCGGTGTCCGGAAAAGCGGCCGTGAATGTTTCTACTATTTCCGATTGGCTCCAATATTGGGTAAGAAACCGCCACAACGCGCTCGACACTTCATCAAGATAATACACCTCGCCACTATCGGGTTCGACGAGGAATGTCTCGGCATCGATTTCAGTAGCCGCAATCGCGGGATGCCAGGCATAGAGTATATCATCGCTCATTGATTGTTAGTGCTCTGGAACTTCTGTGAGAGCAGGCTCGCGGCTTCGCGGCTGCTTTCAAAACACAAATGATAGGCTTCGGTACCTTCTGCGAGCTTGTTCAGGCCCGCGAGAAGATCGGAGGATGAGATATGAGGCGCAAACGCGGTTGAAATCATCGACTTTACAAGCTCCGGACGCGACGCAACGCGCAGCTCGGTACTGCCCGCTTCAACCCGGTCAAGAAATACCAGGGCGCGGACGGGAGCGGTCTCGCCGAACGTACCCGCTTCGCCGTCCCAAAGCTTAAGATACGCCAAACCATCGCCCTGCATCGCTGAATACCCGTCGATAAACTGGCGGAACGCATCGCCGCAATCCACGGGCAGAGGTAATCTCACTTTTGGCAGTAGTCCCAGGCACATGCCGTGAGAGGGGTTGTCTATCGCCACACCGATCTGGTCATCGCTGAAAAACCGGTGTCCGAGGACCGCGAGATGGAGTGCGACGCTCGATTTACCGGCGAAGGAATCGCCGAGAACGATGACCAGACCGTTGCCGACCCGCGCGGCACCGGCATGAAGACAGATCATGTTCGGATTGCCGGCGATATGGACGCTGATCAGCGCACCCGCCAGGCCATTCGCCGCGTCATAGGGATTGTCGAACGAAAAATCCGCGCCGCCAGGCCCTGAGCTGACGACATTGTAATGGCCATCCGGCTGTTCAATTATCCGAATATCGGCGCTTCGGTTATGCGCGGTTCCGGCCCACTTAATATCCCAACCAGCCAGGAAGTACGGCAGATGCGGAAGAACCGCCTCTGCATTTTCCACGAGAATTGGGTTTTCATCGGGGCCGATCCACCAGAAATCCGGAACATCATCAATGTTTGCGTCAACAGCCTCAGGCATCGCCGGGCGGCGCCTCTCGCGGAGCACGCTTGGACAATATGCGCTGCAAGGTTCGGCGATGCATGTTTAGTCGCCGCGCGGTTTCAGAAACGTTCCGGTCGCACTGTTCGTAGACCCGCTGGATATGCTCCCATCGCACACGATCAGCCGACATCGGATTTTCGGGTGGCGGCGGCAACCTGTCACCGGTGGCGAGCAGCGCAGCCTCGACCGCATTCGCATCTGCTGGTTTGGCCAGATAGTCGAGCGCACCCGCTTTTACGGCGGCGACGGCGGTCGCGATATTCCCGTATCCCGTCAGCATTACAATACGGGATTCCGGACGTCCTTCCTGAATTGCGGAGACAATTTCGAGCCCGCTGCCATCCGACAGACGCAGATCAAGCACCGCGAACGCCGGCGGTTTGGCCAGAACCGCGGCAACACCATCACGAACTGTCGCTGCGGTAGCGACGTCGAAGCCACGAACCTCCATGGCACGGGCAAGCCGGCTCCGGAATGGTTCGTCGTCGTCGACGATCAGCAGGGTCCGATCGTCATACTGTTCGAGCGCTTCGGTATTCATGCCGGCGATTCCAAGTTCTTTACCTCAAGTTGATCGCGCTGCCACAAAATATCAACCATCGCGCCGCCCGCAACGTCATTCCGAAAGGCAATGCCGGCACCGGAGCGCTGCAATAGGGTCTGGGCGATAAATACCCCTAACCCCATATGCCCGCCGGCGCTGCCGCGGGAAGAAATGTAAGGTTCCCCGAGCCGTTCAAGAAGTCCGGGCGGGAAGCCCGGACCATCGTCGCGAATTGTTACCCGGATTGTTTCGGTGTCCCATCCGGTCGAAATATATACCGTAGAGCTGGCGAACTGGACTGCATTCTGAATAATGCTGCCAAGTCCGTGAATGATCTCCGGGCTCCGTGTAACCACAGGTTCCGATAGCTTACCGTCATCGTGGATTGGAAGATTGTTGAATGAAAACCGCACGTGCTCCTGCTGATGACGCTCCGCCGCAGCCTGCACGAGCACATGCACTGGCAACAGCGCGAAGGGCGAAGATCTATCCTCTCCCTCTCCCGACCGGTTGGCCAGTTCGGCAAGAATGTCGCGGCACCGCGCGGTTTCGCTGATCAAAAGCCGAACATCGTCCGAAAGCGGACTTTCAGCCGGCAGGTCCCGGGCGATTTCACCGGACACCACCGCGATTGTTCCGAGCGGGCTTCCGAGCTCGTGCGCGGCGGCGGCGGCAAGCCCGCCTAACGCCGCGAGCTGTTGTTCCCGGGCGAGCGCGAGCTGGCTGGCGGCAAGCGCGTTTGACATACGCCGCGCTTCCTCTGCAACGCGCCAAGTATAGATAGCGAAGAACACGATACCAATCGCGAGCGCGACCCAGGTCCCAAGGATATAAACCTGCGGCACTGTGAAGCCGCCTTCTGCCCAAGGCAAAGGATAGTGAACGACGGCGAGCAGTGTGATGCTGGCAATGGACAGCACACAAAGCGCGAATGTGCTCCGGACGGTCAGAATTGTCGCGGAAACCGCAACCGGCGCAAGCAGCAAGAACGCAAATTGATTTTCAAGGCCGCCGGTAAGATAAAGCAGGGCGGTGAGTTGCATGATATCGAAGGCGAGGAAAGCGGCGGCCGCCCGTTCGCCGAGACGGACCGGCGTCGGGCGGCCGGTCATAACGATAAGGTTCAATATCAGCGATGCGCCGACCACCGCGAAGGCAGCGGCGAGCGGCACCGGAAACCCGAAACCGAAATGTACAACGAGCAGTGCCAGCGCCTGTCCGACAATTGCCACCCAGCGAATCAAGGTCAATGTCCGCAGACGAACGGGATCGTTCGCTGCCGGAGCGTAGTCATAAGACGGCGGCGTCAACAAATATTCAGCGACGGCGCGGCGACCGTTTAGCGATGTCACATGTCACCTCGAAATATCACATGGCCACGTCTATCGCGATGTCCGGCCGGAGTGAAGCTTATTCCGCATGAGGCTAACCGGCGCGCCAGGAGACTCGGGACAACGAGACTGGGGGGCTAGCGTTCGCAGCCACCGGGCCCCATATTCTGGATCATGTCGGCTTACGCAATCAGCGTTCGAAATCTCGCCAAGTCCTTTGGCGATGTTGTTGCCGTAAACAATCTCAGCTTCGATGTTCTCGAAGGCGATATTGTTGGCCTATTGGGCGGGAATGGCGCTGGCAAAACCACGACGATTTCCATGCTTTTGGGCCTTCTCATCCCGACATCCGGAAGCCTGGAGGTGTTGGGGGTCGACATGCTTCGCAACCGGTATCAGGTTTTACCCCGCATCAATTTCTCTTCGCCTTATGTAGATTTGCCAAAACGGCTCACATCGCGGGAAAACCTGATGGTGTATGGGAAACTTTACGGTATTCCGGCGCCCGCGGAACGGCTTGCCGAACTGGCTACCGATCTCGCGATTGACGGATTCCTGGACCGGCGGTTCGGAGAACTGTCTTCGGGACAGAAAACCCGTGTCTCGCTCGCGAAGTCGTTGCTGAACAAACCCGACCTGCTGTTGCTCGACGAGCCGACGGCGTCGCTCGATCCGGACACTGCCGATTGGGTGCGGACATATCTGAAAGATTTTCAGCGGCGGCAAGGGGCGACGATTCTGCTCGCGTCGCACAATATGGCGGAGGTCGAACGCTTGTGCGATCACGTGCTGATGATGAAGGACGGAAACGTTGTCGACCGCGATAGTCCGGCCGGACTGCTGGCGAAATACGGGCGGGCGACCCTCGAGGACGTTTTCCTTGATATCGCCCGCGGTCGGAACAGTGGTCAACCTACGGAAGCGGCGCGATAGATCATGGTTGGCGAGATTCCTGCAGATCGCGCGAATGGTTTTTATTTTTCAACGCGACGCATCAGTGCAATGGTGCTCCGTTACTTCTACCTGTTGCGCGGCTCGTTGCCGCGCATCGTCGAACTCGCCTATTGGCCGACGATGCAGATGCTGATCTGGGGTTTCATGTCGCAATTCCTGCATCAGCATTCGGAGTGGTTCGCCCAGGCGGGGGGAATTCTGATCGGCGCCGTGCTGTTGTGGGACATCATGTTCCGGTCGAATATCGGGGTCACCATCTCATTCCTTGAAGAAATGTGGTCGCGCAATCTCGGCCAGCTCTTCGCAAGCCCGCTCCGCCCGTATGAATGGGCATGTTCGCTCTTGTTGATCAGCTGCATCCGCACACTGATAGGCGTCATTCCCGCGGCCCTTCTCGCTATACCGCTCTATCATTATTCGATATTCGACATGGGCCTTCCGCTGATCGCGTTTTTCGCGAACTTGCTTGTATTCGGAGCGGCCGTTGGCCTTGCTGTATCGGGGCTGGTGCTCCGGTGCGGACTGGGAGCCGAAAGTCTCGCCTGGGCGGTGATATTCGCGGTTGCTCCGCTCAGCGGTATTTACTATCCGATCAGTACCTTGCCGGAATGGTTACAACCGGTTGCCTACAGCCTGCCCTCCGCACATGTGTTCGAAGGTATGCGGGCAGCGGCGATAGACGGGGTGTTTCTGCTGGACCGTTTCCTGTGGGCAGCGGCGCTAAACGTCGTCTACCTGGCGCTCGGGCTCGCCGCGTTCCTTTTTGCCTTCAGAATAGCCCGTCATCGCGGGCAATTGTTACAAATGGGCGAATAGCCGCGATCAGATGTGGTGCGCAACGAGCGCCAGCACCACCAGCGGCGCAATTCCGAGA
>Ga0209403_10000872_pt1 | contig 41520 bp, 45 predicted proteins | sample ArcticOcean_MG_C_8_FD_187440 | JGI IMG/M metagenome (GOLD analysis project Ga0209403, IMG submission 187440) | Marine microbial communities from western Arctic Ocean - ArcticOcean_MG_CB11_86 (SPAdes) (version 2) | ecosystem: Environmental > Aquatic > Marine > Oceanic | place: Arctic Ocean...
TTTGCGGAAATCGCGTAATTTTTGGTCTACAAGTGGCCCACCGTAGTACGCCTTGATACCGACCATCTGGACCTGCCCGTCTGCGAAATCCATTACCTGTAGGGCCCCGGGATTCTCGATCAGGCGACGTATATCATCTGTGATGATAGCTTCCGGGTTAACGGTCACGTCCACAGGCATAGCGTCATCCCTAAATATACTGCCCCCCGAGATGTACGCGCTGGAGCGCACGCGGGCTATCTTGGTTGGAGTATGAAAGACGGTATAGGCAACCTGACAGGCGACCATATTGACTTCGTCACTATTGGTGACGGCGATTAACATATCAGCATCTTCAGCACCGGCGGCGCGTAATACGTCTGGGTGTGAAGCCATGCCACGCACCGTCCTGATGTCGTATCTGTCCTGGAGGTCCCGTAAACGATCGGCGTCTATGTCAACGACCGTGATATCACTGGCTTCCTGAGTAAGGTTATGGGCCAGATTCCCACCGACTTCTCCACCACCTAGTATAATGATCTTCATCGTTAAGCTACCTTTCTAAGGCGCGCAATGTAAAAGCCATCATGGCCATCAATCGTGGGAAACAACTGGCGACCTATAGTCAGGGCAATGCCCTCGGCAATATCGACCGGTAGCACGACCAAGTCTTCACGCTCGTTGACGAAATCACTCACGACCAACTCGTTTTCCTGTGGCAGGATCGAGCAGGTGGAATAAAGGAGCTCTCCTCCGGTTTCCAGAAAATTCCATGCGGTAGCTAGCAGTCTGGATTGTGTAATGGAAAGCTTATCAACATCGTCTCGATCCCGCAGCAATTTAATGTCCGGATGACGCCTGATAATACCGGTTGCTGAGCAGGGTACATCCAAGAGGATTCTGTCGAACTTCTCTCCGGTATAGGTAAGAAAATCTGTTCGGGTTACCCGACAGGTTGTTCCCAATCGATCGAGATTCTCCTGGATTTGATCGATACGATGACGATCCCAATCCATAGCCAATAAATCGAGGTCAGATTGTAGTTCGAGAAGGTGGCAGGTTTTTCCACCTGGCGCTGCGCAGGCATCGAGAACCTTCTGTCCGGGTTTCGCATCAAGTAGTGGCGCTACCAGTTGTGAAGCCTGATCCTGGATGCTGACCAGGCCCTCGGAAAATCCAGGGAGGGCTTCTACGGAAACAGCATCGAGTAATTGTAACGCGCCTGGTACCGTTGGAATCGCTTTGGCGTTCAGGCCCTTATCCTTGAGCAGGGATTGATAGGTTGTTAAATCCGTTTTTGAAAGGTTAACCCGCAATGTCATTGGTGCAGGATGGTTATTGGCAGCCATAATGCTGTCAGCCTGTTCCGGCCAAGCCAGGCGAAGCTCATCGACTAGCCACGAGGGATGGTTGAGATTCGTGTCCTCATCAATACTGGCTGTCAGTGTTTCCCGGCGACGTTGGAAGTTCCGCAAGACACCATTTAAAAGGCCCTTAGCCCAGGGTTTCTTGATTGCGACAGCGGTTTCTACTACCGCGTTGACACTGGCATAGTCCGGTCGATTAAGCTCACAAATACTGTAGATACCGCAAAGCAGAAGGATGTTTAGATCCTGATGCTTTGTTTTTTTTGTGAGCAAACTATCTCGAAAAAAGACTAATCGGTAGTAGTCTCGAAGCACGCCATAGCATAATTGTTTGCACAACGATGAATGGTGCTTTTTGAATTCCAGCGGCTGCCCCCTAATTAGAACAACGCTTAGAACGTCTATCGCGTCTTTATACTCTTGCATGATCAGCGAAGGTTTTCCCTACTCGAAATAAGTCGCGACGGGAATTCAAGATATCTTTAGATGACAGCACGGTGCCCTTGCCTAAGGGTAACTGCAGTTTTTGTAATATGACCTCACCACCATTGGCTGCCACATGTACCCCCTGACTATCGAGTTTGAGAATCTCCCCAGGCAGGGCCTTGATGTCTGATTTTAAAACCTGTGCTGCCCATACTTTAATTCTGAGTTCTCCAAGATAGCTGAATGCGACTGGATCGGGATTAAATGCCCGGATGTTTCGATCAATATCGATTATGTTATCGCACCAGTTGATAATAGCTTCATCCTTTAAGAGTTTAGTGGCGTAGCTTGCACCATGATCTTGTTGTGGTGCTGCAATGCAGGTAGATGCAGCGATCGTTGGCAATGTTTCTAGAAGACAGTTAACGCCTAGCGTAGTGAGCTTTTCGGTCAGCGTAGCAGCGGTATCGTTGTTATTGATGGCGACGTGCGCAACGGATAAGACATCTCCAGTATCCAGCCCTTCGTCCATCTGCATGATACAGACACCCGTTTCGTCATCTCCAGCCTGAAGTGCACGTTGAGTCGGTGCGGCACCACGCCAGCGAGGCAAAAGAGACGCATGAACATTAATGCAACCCAGATGCGGATAGTCAAGGATGTCTTTTTTCAGTATCTGACCAAAAGCGACGACTATCAAAAGGTCTGCGTTGTATCCGCTAATATCAGCGCGACTGAGCCTTTTGGGCTGTAATAGCGGGAGATTATTAGCCACCGCTACCTGTTTTACAGCGCTGGGCACTGTTTTCTTCCCCCTTTTCCCAGGCTTATCAGGTTGAGTGATGACGGCCAATACATCATGCGGACTATTGACCAAGGCGGACAGATGAGCAGCAGCGAATTCAGGTGTGCCTGCGAAAATAACTTTCAACGTTGTTTCTGCTGTTTCAGAAGTTTTTTGCGGATCATTTGACGTTTAGTGCTGGATAGATAATCGACAAAAAGTTTGCCTTTCAGGTGATCCATCTCGTGCTGAATACATACCGCTAGCAATCCGGAAGCTTCCATCGTGAACGTGTCTCCCGCTTTATTGATTGCGTCAACAGTGATAAATTCGGCGCGATTGACGGGCTCAAAGAAGCCAGGGACCGATAAACACCCTTCTGCAGTCTCTAATTCTCCCTCGGTACTGATGATACTGGGGTTAATGAGCACAAAGGGTGAGTCTTTATCCTCAGAGACATCCACCACAATGAGTTCCAGGTGTACATTCACCTGAGTTGCAGCCAGACCAATACCCGGTGCCGCATACATAGCTTCTTGCATCTGATCTGCCAGGTCAGCGATCTTGCCATCAACATTTTTTACGGGCTTTGCAGTAGTGCGCAGCCGGGGATCTGGGAATTCCAAAATTTCTAATAAAGTCATATGGTTTTGCAATATACCTCTAGTAATAATGCAACTTGTGCTGCTAAGATTATGATCATCATGGATATTCCTGTGGAATATATCCCTGGAAAAACCTGATATTGTACCCTTTTTAATAGTGGGATTCGCCCTATGAAGAAAACTCTTCTGTCCCTGATACTTGTTTTTGCCAGTGTCACATCGCCATATGTCTGTGCGGAAGAGGTTGCGCTAAAGGCAGATCATCCCAACAGGTACACGGTCGCCGATGGTGACACATTGTGGGACATCGCACGGATGTTTCTTACAGATGCCTGGCTTTGGCCGGAAATCTGGCATATAAATCCAGATATTGAAAACCCGCACCTAATATACCCTGGTGATGAAATTGTATTGACCTATGTGGATGGTCAGCCGCAGTTGTCTGTACAACGTGGCGATAAGTCCAGAACGCAACGAATGACGCCCGGTCAGTCGGTCAGGCAGGGTGATCGATACCACAAACTTCAACCGAAAGTTAGAATTTCGCCTCTGACCAGTGCCATTCCGGCGATACCCCTCGATGCTATTTCAAACCTGCTCACCACAGGCAGTATTGTGGAGCAGCACCGCCTCGCAAATGCACCTTATATTCTGTCCGGGACAGCAGATCGATTGATCTTTGGTCCAGGAGATGAGCTGTATGGGCGCGGTGAATGGGATGACGATACGGCCGTTTACGGTATTTTTCGTGAGGGCAACGTGTACATGGACCCGGAAACGGATGAGGTCCTCGGGTTCGAAGCGACTCAAGTAGGAGCGGCCAGGGTGATGTCTCGTAGTGAGGACATTGTTACGCTGAAATTAACGCAGGTGAATACCGACGTTCGGGTAGGCGATCGCCTGATGCCGACCGAAGAAAGACGGGTTGAATCTACGTTCTATCCGAAAGCACCAAAAGAGTATGTTGAGGGTGTGATCATGACGGTCCTGGGTGGCGTCACACAGGTGGGTCGTAGTGCCGTTGTAGTTGTTAATCGAGGACTTCAGAACGGTCTTAATGTAGGCGATGTGCTCGCCATCTATAAGAGCGGCAATGTGGCCAGAGATCGAATGAAAGGCGATAGAGTTCGTCTTCCTGCAGAGCGGGCTGGTCTTCTCATGGTGTTCAGTAGCTTCGATAAAATGGCTTATGGCCTGGTGCTGGAGACCGAAGAACCCCTGAGAATCGGCGATGTAGTAAAAAGCCCCTAGTATCCAAGCAATTTCTCACTGACTTTTCAGCGATTTCTCCTGCGCCAGAGTACCTGCGCCTGATAGGTTTGCCCTACCTGAATTAGCAAGGGTGCCAATGTGCCAGCTCTTGATGTAGATCTGCTTTACCTGTTTCGACTGTTATGTGATCGACCTAAAGCGCTCAGGCGCCTGCTTACACACTTTGGTAGTGCTGAGGCAGTCTTTGGTGCACCAGGAGAAGAGATTCTTGGTCTGTGTAGGCTAGACATTGCAGCGCTAAGAAAGGCGCGAGAGACATTCCAGGCTGATATAGAGAAAGATGTCGCGTGGTTGCAGGGGCCGGACCACCACCTTATATCTATAGATCAGCCCGATTATCCGGCATTACTTAAAGAAATACATGATCCTCCTGTCCTGTTATTTGGGTGTGGCGACAAAAGCGTGCTGGAGAATAACAGTATTGCCATGGTGGGTTCCCGTAGTCCCACCCGGACGGGCATTACCAATGCGCAGCTGCTGGCGGGTCAGCTATCATCAGTCGGGCTGACGATAGTCAGTGGCATGGCGCTGGGGATCGACGCTGCGTGCCATGAAGGAGCGTTGCTGGCGGGTGCAAAAACGATTGCGGTACTCGGTACTGGCTGTGACATTGTGTATCCGGCGCGCCATCAGGATCTGGCCCATGACATAGCTCGTCTAGGACTGTTGCTGAGTGAGTTTCCTCTGCGTGTTCGCGCTGCACCATACCATTTTCCGCGTAGGAATCGTGTTGTCACGGGGCTTGCCTTAGGCACGATCGTTGTCGAAGCAGCGCTCAAGAGTGGGTCGCTCATATCCGCGAGGTGTGCCATGGAGCAGGGCCGAGAGGTCTTTGCGATACCGGGTGCCATAAACAACCGTTACGCCAGAGGCTGTCATCAGCTCATTAGAGACGGGGCTACCCTGGTTGAGAATGCACAGGATGTGCTGGAACAGTTGTCATTTGTTGCGGATCGAGCATTGGCGGTTACGCCGGCTCAGCCGCTGACTGGTCATCAACAAATGGTTGAGTCCCTTTTAGACGGAGGACCACAAAGCGCCGATCAGCTGGAAGCACAACTTAGCCTCGCTATAGATGAGGTGTTGTGTGCTCTCGTTGAGTTGGAGCTGCTGGGTCTCGTTGCTCAGGAAAGAGGTGGCTATGTCAGCTTGAAACCTGATGGTGTCTAGGGTAATTTGCCTTCTTTTTTGTTAATTGGAGTAGCCATGCCATTTGTAGCCATCTTAATGGGTTCTGATTCCGACTTGCCGGTGATGGAGTCCACTATCGGAGTACTCAAGGATTTAGCAATTGATTATGAAGTGCGTGTCACCTCGGCACATAGAACGCCTGAAGACACTCGTGACTATGTACATGATGCTGATTCCAGGGGTTGTGGTGTATTCATTGCAGCGGCAGGGATGGCAGCGCATCTTGCGGGTGCGGTTGCGGCACAAACCCTAAAACCAGTGATTGGAGTCCCCATTGACGCCGGGCCCCTCAACGGAATCGACGCATTGTTGTCGACAGTACAAATGCCCGGTGGCATTCCGGTAGCTTGTGTGGCTATCGGTAAAGCTGGTGCTAAGAATGCTGGGTATCTTGCCGCACAGGTTCTGGCGACTGCAGACGAAAACCTCGCGGTAAAATTACGGGAAGATCGTGAAAAAAATGCGGAAGCTGTGCGCCAGAAGAATGCAGATTTGAATGCCTAACGCTCTGCCATCATGGCGTGCCGCCCTTACAGTGAGGAATCTTTGCCAGGGTGATGTTATCGCCTATCCAACTGAGGGTGTGTGGGGTCTAGGTTGTCTGCCTGAGTTAGAGCAATCGGTCGCACATATTCTTCGTATTAAGCGTAGACGCTGGGATATGGGGCTTATACTTGTCGCTTCTAAATTTGAGCAGGTTGAACATTATCTGGCGGGGCTTGGTGATGAAGCACGTAGTCAACTGGAAGTGGCATGGCCGTCAGCAGTCACTTATTTGATACCAGATAATGGAGTTGCCCCGATGTGGATTAAAGGTCGTCATCAGCGCGTGGCGCTTCGACTATCAGCGCATCCGGTTATCAGATCAATTTGTGATCGCCTGGGTGGCCCGATTGTGTCAACTTCTGCGAACCCGACCGGCCGTGAGGCCGCGAGGAGCGCACTTCGGGTACGCCAATACTTTGGAAACGATGTTGATCAAATTGTGCCTGGCCCCCTGGGCAGTGCAACAGGAGCAAGCGAAATAAGAGATTTGATGAGCGGTGATGTTTTACGGCAGGGAACATAATGCACCAGCTGGCAGTTTTTGGTAATCCAATAACCCATGCCCGTTCACCTGAAATACATCAGCTGTTCGCGAAGCAACATGGTATCGAAATTGACTATGAACGGATCTTAGTCCCACCAGGAGAGTTCACGCGTTACGCCCATCGGTATCTTGAAGGTGGTGCAAAGGGATTCAATATTACCGTCCCGTACAAAGCTGATGCGTATCACTTTGCCGAACAGTGTTCCAAAGCTGCCGCCCTTGCTGAAGCGGTTAACACGGTTAGCATCAAGCAAGGTGTCATTTACGGGGACAATACAGACGGCGCCGGATTGATGAAAGACATTGTCGACAATCTTGGCTGGACGTTGCAGGACAAAAAGGTACTAGTTCTTGGCGCGGGGGGAGCTGTCAGCGGTGTAGTCAGCAATTTACTCGGTGGTGCGCCACGCACCGTGGAGATACTAAATCGAACGGTAAGCAAAGCAGTAGCAATTGTTGAAAAGCAAAATGACCCGCGTCTTCGAGCGATCGAGACACCAGGTGATGCCTACGATGTCATTATCAATGGCACATCAGTAGCCCTGCAAGGGACAACGCTGGATTTGCCAGCGTCAATCATCACTGCTGAGAGTTGTTGCTATGACATGAGTTATGGAAACGGCGCTTTTTTGGGCTGGTGCGAGAATCTTGGTGTGTCTCAGCTGGCAGATGGTTTGGGTATGCTTGTAGAACAAGCAGCACTGGGGTTCAACATCTGGTTCGATCTTGAGGTTGAAACCATTGACGTGATTGCGGCCCTGAGGCAATGACAAGAAAATTTATTGCGGGTGCCACTTGTCCTGTCTGTGGTCAGGTTGATAAAATTTATACCGAAGACGGCACACAAACTTGGTGTTGTATAAGTTGTGGGCACCACGAGACCAGAGAGAAAGAAGAACCGGAAATTATTGTCATATCCTCACAGCAAAAAGATTGATAAGTTAGGTCTGTCAAAAGATCTCAATCGATAGTTCATTTACCTATGTAAAGTATATAAAATCCGGCCCCCCGTTGCGCGAGGGTCGATCGTAATTACTCGGAGCTTTTTGATGCGTAGATCTAACCCAATTCCTTGGTCAGCAGGCCTTGTCATGCTGCTTGGTGGCAATGCCACTATGGCTGATTGGACACTTAACATGACCCAGGGTGTTACGGAAATCAGTCGTCAGGTGTACAACCTGCATATGATTTTTTTCATCGTGTGTGTCGTAATCGGCGTTGTGGTATTCGGCGCAATGATTGTGTCCATGGTTTTGCATCGCAAGTCCCGCGGTGCAGTACCGGCGACATTTCATGAGAATACCAAACTGGAATATCTGTGGACTGTTGCCCCAATCGTCATTCTGATTGCCATGGCATTGCCAGCGACCAGTACACTACGAGATATGTATGACCCGGGTGAATCGGACATTGATATTGAGGTAAGAGGGATTCAATGGAAGTGGCAGTACACTTACCTGAACGACGATCCGGCGAAAGAAGTGCGGTTTGTCAGCAACCTGTCGACACCTAGAGACGAAATCGAAAATCGCGCCCCCAAAAATGAGTTTTACCTGCTCGAAGTTGATGAACCTCTGGTTATTCCGATTAATAAGCGTATACGTTTTTTGATTACTTCTGAAGATGTGATTCATGCATGGTGGGTCCCAGCGTTTGCAGTTAAGAAAGACGCGATTCCGGGATTTATTCATGAGTCGTGGACCGTTGTGGATGAGCCGGGCATATATCGTGGTCAGTGCGCTGAACTCTGCGGTAAAGATCACGGTTTCATGCCCATCGAAGTACATGCGGTCAGTGAAGAAGACTATGAAACCTGGCTCGCTGAAAAACAGGAAGCGGCGCGGGTTGTCTACGAAACAATCGGCAAGGTATGGACTTTCGAAGAGCTAATGGCAACCGGAGAAACTGTTTACCAGCAAAGTTGTGCTGCTTGTCATCAGTCGAACGGTGAGGGCATTCCGCCGGCGTTTCCTCCCCTCAAGGGCCAGGGATTGTCTGTAGGGCCCATCGCGGCACACATAGAGGCGCATGGTTAGATGATGACGGACAACACAAAAACAGTTACACGGTTATTGTGCACAGCCGTGTTTATGTTTGCGTTCGGTTTTCTGTTGGTGCCGCTCTATGATGTTCTGTGTGCCGTTACGGGATTTAATGGCAAAACTGCTGGGCAATATGTCCCGGAAAAGACAACTGAAATAGACAAGGATCGTTGGGTTACCGTGCAGTTTATTACTAACAACAATGCTGGTATGCCTTTTGAGTTCCGACCCAAGCAACGTTCCATGCGGGTACATCCCGGAGAAATTAACACGACGGAATTTTATGTCAGAAATCCTGTAGCCCGGACTATAACCGCACAGGCAGTACCCAGCGTTAGTCCGTTTCATGCCGCTGCTTATTTGCATAAAACTGAATGTTTTTGTTTTGAACAACAGCAGTTGGTCGAAGGGGAGGCTTTGGACATGCCGTTGCGCTTCATTGTCGATAGTGAATTGCCAGCAGACGTAACCAAGCTGACCTTGTCTTATACACTTTTTGATATTTCGCAAGAGGCTCTCGCGGTAGCGAGATAATACGGAGACGACTATGTCCGACAGTGCCTACGAGCCCTATTACGTTCCACACAGCAGCAAGTTGCCAATATTTGCTTCGCTAGGGATCTTCCTGACTGTCTTTGGCATAGGGCACATCCTCAACGACTTAAGCGCCGGTGTCGATTCCGCCTTTGGTATGGTCACCTTGATGTTGGGTGGTCTGGTGATGGGCCTTACCCTGTTTTTCTGGTTTTCCAAAGTCATTGAGGAAAATTATAAACAGTTATATAGCGATCAGATGAATCGATCATATGTGTGGGGTATGAGTTGGTTTATTTTTTCGGAAGTCATGTTTTTCGCGGCTTTTTTTGGTGCCCTGTTTTACGTTCGGGTGTTCGTGGTCGATTGGATTGGGGGTGTTGGGGATCGCGGACCAAGCGACATGTTGTGGCCTAACTATGAGCCGCACTGGCCGTTACTAAACACACCGGATCCGGAACGATTTCCCGCTGCAGCCGGGGTCATTTCTGCAATGGGGTTGCCGCTGGTAAATACGTTGCTCCTTGTTACGTCCAGTTTCACGGTGAGTTTTGCACACCACGCAATTAAGGAAGACAATCGAAAGAAGATTATTCAATGGTTGACGGTGACTGTCTCATTGGGTGTCATCTTTTTGTTCGTTCAGGCGTACGAGTACGTGCATGCCTATAGGGATCTGGGTTTGACCTTGGGTTCCGGGATCTATGGCACGACCTTCTTTATGTTAACGGGATTCCACGGCGCGCATGTCACGCTGGGAACTCTCATGTTATTTATAATGTTGTGTCGTGCACTAAAGGGCCACTTTGCAGAAGATAACTGCTTCGGATTTGAAGCGGCAGCGTGGTATTGGCACTTTGTTGATGTGGTGTGGCTTGCACTGTTTATCTTTGTTTACGTGCTCGGAAGTTAACGACTAGTTTCCGACCATGGGGCAGATAGTGAAAGTTGTCCGCTCCAAAATCCGTAAATTACGACCATCAATAGTAGTGCAGCCAGTGATACGCGAAGTAACAATAGATTCGCGGTACGCTTACCCCCCTTGCCTTGATCAATGAGGAGCGTATAGAACGCGGTGCCCAGGGCCAAAAGGTTGGCGATGAATAGAATGATGATAGTTACTTTTAGCAAACGTCCTCACTACTACGACCAATGTCGACTAAGAATTCTTATGCGACATTGTTACGCGATCGCCAATTAAATGCATTTTGTTTTTAACTGGCCGTTGACAGTATTTTCAGTGGGGTTTTTAACGATTTTTGTCTATCTTGGATTCTGGCAACTCAGTCGGTATGAGGAGAAGCAAGTCTTGGTAGAAAATCAGCAGGTACTTACTTCTTCCTCCTGGCAAGCGCCAGAGGATGAATTGGCGACAGGCACGCCAGTACAACTGCGTGGGCACTATGATACCGAGAGTTTGTTCCTACTCGACAATAGAGTACTTAAAGGTGTGGTCGGGTTTGAGGTTTTGAATGTATTTTTGGTGGAATCTTCCTCGAAAAGTGTGATCATAAATCGTGGTTTTGTCCCCATGGGCCGTGACCGTGAAGACAAACCCAAGATCCCTATCCTTGTGGAATCAAATATGCTCCATGGACATGTATACCACCCGTCGGCGCCATTGTTGGCAGGTTATCCAGCGACCGCGGCAACCCCCATTGTTCAAACACAGCAGCCACAAGTCTTGATGGCCAAACAACCTGCTTATCCGTGGGTTTTTCGCTTGAGTGAAACGGATCCAAATGCGCTACCAAGAAATTGGCCGATAACGACGATACTGCCGGAAAAACACCAGGCCTATGCAATACAGTGGTTTCTGATGGCAGCAGCGATCGTGATTGCATATAGTTGTTTCTGTATAAGAAGAAGGGTGGTGAGTAGTGTCTGAACGTGCAGGGCGACGCGAATTGGTGGCGATTCTCGGCATTGCGATACTGCCGTTCGTTATTGCAGGCATTGCGTTTCTAGACTTTCCGGTGGACGAGATCCCGGATAGCACTAAGAACCAGGGGACGTTGGTTCACCCCCCGGTTCAGATCGAATTTCTACGATCAAAAGCGAAACTGTGGTCACTGATACAGGTCGTTAAAGAAGACTGTGCTGAAGTTTGTGAGCAAACGCTATTTTTGACGAGACAGGCCCGCAAAGCGCTGGGTAAGGATGCAGCACGAGTACACCGCGTTACGCTTTCCCGCGGTGAGTTATCAACGACGTTTATGGATTTGATTCGAAATGAACACAAGTCCCTGCTCGTACTGGTTGATGCGGGGTCAGTTGAGCAGCTCCTCGAGATCACAGCGGAAATCGATAATATGGTGTTTTTAATGGATCCACTGGGCAACATCATGATGTATTTTCCACCGGATAAGGCGGGTAAACCTTTAATGGAGGATTTGCGACATCTATTACGGATTTCCAGAATTGGTTGAATCCGGTAAACTCATCGACCCCCTAATCCAGTTGAAGCGATTGTGTCTGACATAAGCTTAGCAATCCCCACCACGTGGCGTGACTATCTGGAGATCTGTAAGCCGAGAGTTGTACTGCTCATGTTGCTATGTACGCTTGTGGGTATGTTTCTCGCGACTACCGGGATGGTTGCCTGGCAGATACTGGTGTTCGGAAATCTCGGCGTAGCGCTGGTTGCAGGCTCTGCGGCAGCACTTAACCACCTACTCGATTCATCCATTGATGCAAAAATGGCAAGAACTCGCAATCGACCAATTGCGCAGGGCCGGATTAGTAATCTTCAGGGCGGTATTTTTATTGCGGTGACGGGTGTTTCCGGGTTAGCGATCTTATATGTACTGATCAATCCTCTGACTGCCTGGTTAAATCTGGCGTCCTGGATTGGATACGGTGTGATCTACACCATGTTTCTTAAACGCGCGACGCCGCAAAACATTGTGATTGGCGGGTTGTTTGGGGCGGCACCACCTTTGTTTGGCTGGACTGCTGTAACCGGCAGTATCGATGGTGGTGGGTTGATCCTTGTCCTGATTATATTTGCCTGGACCCCACCACATTTCTGGGCCCTGGCGATTGAGCGTATCGATGAGTACCGGGAAGTCGATATTCCCATGCTACCCGTAACCCACGGTGAGCAATACACCAAGATGCACATCTTGTTGTATACCATCATTCTTATACTAACGACGTTCCTGCCTTACCTCATTGGCATGAGCAATTTGCTGTATCTCATTTGTGCGATAGCACTGGGTGCAGGGTTTCTGTATTGGAGCGTGGTTCTACTGGTTGGTCACAATCGACAAGCCCCGATGGAAACGTTTCGTTACTCTATAGTCTATTTGATGGCGCTTTTCATCGCACTACTGGTTGATCACTACCTGATGCCAGTGACTTATCTTGTCTAGCAGTTGTCATTGATGGATAACGGTATTCGCCGTACTTTGTTGTGGATAGTGGCGTTCATGTGTCTGGTGCTCGGTGCGCTGGTTGCCAGTATCGTTACCCGAGGGCCGACCCAGGAGCAATTGCAATCCCTTGGTTATTATCGGTTCGAATCACCACGACCCTTAAGTAATTTCGAGCTTATAGACCACGAGCAAAACCCGGTTGGCCATTCTTCGCTGAAAAATCACTGGTCGCTACTTTTCTTTGGCTTTACCTATTGTCCTGATGTCTGTCCAACGACACTGGCAGTCCTCAGCAACGCGTTGGCAGATAATGAAAAAAGACCACAGGTAATATTAGTGAGCGTGGATCCAGATCGAGATTCGCCACAGGTACTGGCAAGGTACATCAAGAGTTTCGATCCAGAGTTTAGAGGATACACCGGAACGTTTGATAATCTTGTTAGCTTAGCAACACAACTGAATGTAGCCTTTGGCAAAGTACCTGGACCCGAACTTGGCACCTATTCCGTAGAACACAGCGCAAGTATTATTGTTATTAATCCTGAGGGAAAGTACGCGGGGTTTATCAAGGCGCCCCACCAACCCCAGAATATCCGTGCCATCGTTGACACGTTTAAATAGCGCCTTAGTATTTATGTTAGAAGCCTGGACTGGTTATCCCACACTTGTTCACCTAGAATGTAAATAAAGTTCAAGGCCTAAATAAGTGAACCGGATGCAAGGTGGCATTTGTAGCCAGTACGAATCAGTGCGACAACAATCCGTTCATATCTGTGAACCGCTTGAAGTCGAAGACTACTTGGTTCAACCGATGGCGGATGCCAGCCCGCCAAAATGGCATCTGGCCCATATCACCTGGTTTTTTGAAACGTTTGTGTTGAAACCATTTTTGCCTGGATATCAGCCTTTCTCTGACGCATACGAAGTCCTTTTCAATTCTTATTATAATGGTGTTGGCCAGCAGCATCCGAGAGCAAAACGCGGCTTGCTTTCTCGGCCTACCGTAGCAGATATTTTTGACTATCGGGCGTACGTTGATGAGCACATGAGGTCGCTTTTAATGGGCGGAATAACCTCTGAAGTCAGTTTTCGAACGATTCTCGGCATGCATCACGAGCAACAACATCAGGAACTTTTGTTTACTGATCTCAAGTACAACCTGGGCAACAATCCATTATCGCCGATTTACCAACAAGGAAAGTCAGTCCCGGATGTGCAGCCCCAGGCACTTAATTTTCAGGAGTTCTCCGGAGGTATATATCAAATTGGGGTAAATGCGGACGATGGGTTTGCCTTTGATAATGAGTCACCACGCCATGATGTGCTGGTCGAGGATTTTCGTCTGGCAAATCGACTGGTTACCAATGCTGAGTTTATTGAGTTCATGGAAGATGGCGGATATCAAAGGCCGGAATTGTGGTTGGCTGATGCCTGGGCTTTGCAATGTGGTGAGGGAAAACATAGTGCGCCACTTTATTGGCAACAGCGACAGAATGAATACTTCGTATATACCCTGGCTGGGCTTGCCCCTGTAAGCCCTTTGGAACCAGTTTGCCACGTGAGTGGGTATGAGGCTGATGCCTTTGCCCGGTGGAAGGGTGCGAGATTACCGACAGAAATGGAGTGGGAAGTAGCCGCAAACAGCCAGGAGCAAAAGGGGTTATTTGTAGAGGACGGCTTCTATCATCCGCTGGCCGCTGACACTGCTGATCTGAGCGGGATGTTCGGCAATCTGTGGGAGTGGACTCAAAGTAGCTACTCACCTTATCCTGGCTTCAAATCCTTCCAAGGACAACTCGGTGAATACAATGGTAAATTTATGGCCAATCAGTTGGTGCTACGTGGCGGGTCCTGCGTGACACCGCGGTCGCATATTCGACCAAGTTACCGAAATTTCTTCTATCCCGCAGATCGGTGGCAGTTTACTGGCATTCGTCTTGCCAATGACGTTTAAGGAATGCCCGTGTCTAGTCAATCGTCACTTTTCTTTTATGACATCAACACCGTATTAGAAGATGCCCGAAATGAACTAACTCAGGGATTGCAACGCCCACAAAAAATGATTTCACCGAAATTTTTCTACGATGAAATGGGCTCTGAACTATTTATGGAAATTACCCGTCAGCCAGAGTACTACCTGACTAGAACGGAGATCTCACTGTTGAGCGAATATGCCGATGAGATGGCTGGTTTGATGGGTGAAAATTGTTTGCTGATTGAATATGGCAGTGGCAGCAGTGAAAAAATTCGCATTCTTCTCGAGAGTTTACGGCCAAGGGCTTACGCGCCGCTCGATATCTCGAAAGAATACCTGGCTGCGGCAGCGGGCGCATTGGCGTCGGAGTTCCCCTGGCTAGAAGTACACGCAACCTGCCTAGATTTTACGGAAGACTTTGAACTGCCCTTTACGATGGATGCCAGACGGGTCGCATTTTTTCCAGGGTCCAGTATTGGTAATTTTAGTCGGACCGAGGCCAGGGCATTTCTGGGTCGTGCGCGACGTTTGGTAGGTGACGAAGGCGGCATGTTAATCGGTGTTGATCTAAAAAAAGACATTGCTGTACTAAACGCAGCATACAATGACAGCAATGGCATCACGGAGAAGTTCAATCTTCACGTTCTAACCCACCTAAATGAAAGATTTGATGCCGACTTCGACCTCAAGAATTTTGCTCACTCAGCGGTCTATGAATCAGAAAAAGGCTGTGTCGCGATGTATCTCACCAGCCTGGCAGCGCAGAACGTCCAAATTGCCGGCACGTCAATTTCCTTTGAGGCAGGTGAGAAGATCCATACGGAGAATTCACATAAATACGCGAAAGAAGAGTTTCTTGATATGGCGCTGGATGCAGGATTCACTCAACATCGGTTCTGGACCGATATCAACAACCGGTTTGGTATCTTTTACCTGACCTAATGGCCGGAGGTATATCTAGCTGACGACGGACTGGGTTTGTTCGTCAAGTTGGCGGGCGAGGCTTAGAAATTCCTTGGGATCTTTCAGGTATTCTCCGGGTTCACCAGAGATCAAACGGGTTAAAGCGAACCTTGCGGCTGAAAACTTTTCAAATATCATTAGGTATTCAAATTCTGTGGGGGTTAACTCACGCTTACTGCAATAGCCATCGATCAATGCGAGGCGTCGATCGGTGCATCTACCGCCAGCTTCATCACGGCACCAGTCGTTAATTGTGATCGCGATATCCTGGATCAGAAAATCATCGCAGGCGTGAAAAAAGTCGAGTATCCCAGTTATCTCACCTCCGTCGAAAAGCACGTTGTCACGAAATAAATCACCGTGAATGATGCCTTTTGGTAAATCGAGATCTTGCGCTGCTTCGTACTCGCCCGCGATTCGAGTGAGCAAGGTGAGTTCGTCTGCTGTTACATGTTTCGCTACTGTCTGTAAGGTGTCTTCCATCCAGTCTGGTGAAAAAGGGTTGTCGCGATGAAGATCCTCAGTTGCGAGTGTGGTGTGGATTTCAGCGAGCACTTTACCGATAGCGGCGCACTGCTCAATTCCGACTTCTACTAGATGTCCGCCGGGAAGTTTTGGAAATAGAAACGTTGGCTTGCCACAGAAAATAGTGGAAGTCATGCCGTCCAGGGTGTGTTTCGGCGCTGGTATGGGAAGCCCGTAATAATATAAATGCTGCAGCACGCGATTAAAAAACGGCATTTCATCAAAAGTCAGTCCTTCAACGATCGATAGAACGTACTCAGATTTTTCATCATGTTGGTTCAGGGTGACAAAGTAGTTGGAATTTTCTATGCCGGCTACGATTGCTGTGGAGGCATGTAAATCTCCCAGGCCAAACATGATGAGGTAACGCGCTAATGCGTCGTCATTAAAAGTTGTGAACGTTGTCATTGATTACCACTCTTTGATCACCCATTGGGGGGTCTCCCGGCACCATATAGTACGGTTTTCTTTTCTTGTTTTTGGGAACCATCATAAGCAGAATGCCATTGTTGCGGTATTCATATATTGTCTTATCCTTGCCTTCTATGATTTGTATATCGTCTCTGGATATAGGATCAAATGCTCCCGACGACGTCGAGACAATGCAAAGAAGAATGATTGAAATAAGCGTTCTGTTCAAAGTATGGTTCGTAGTGTTATTACCGAGGTGTGATCAATATGCAGGACCATTACCAACTGGTACTCATCGATGGGTCATCGTACCTGTTTAGAGCCTTCCATGCACTACCCCCGCTAAACACTTCAAAGGGACAACCTACTGGAGCGATTAAGGGTGTGATCAGCATGATCCGAAAACTCATGAGTGATTTTCCGGACAGTCACATAGCTTGTGTCTTTGACGCTAAGGGAAAATCTTTTCGCAACGACATCTACCCTGATTACAAGGCGAATAGAGCAGCGATGCCAGATGACCTGCGCAGCCAGATTGCCCCCATCCATGAGATCATAAAATTAATGGGCGTACCTTTGCTTATGGTTGAAGGTGTCGAGGCGGATGACGTCATCGGGACGTTGGCGGATCAGGCAACCCACGCCGGGATGAGTGTACTGGTATCAACGGGTGACAAGGACATGGCGCAGTTGGTCAACGAACATGTGACGCTGATCAACACAATGAATGATGCTGTTTTCGATAGTGACGGTGTTGTGGAAAAATTTGGCGTGCGGCCGGACCAGATAATCGACTATCTCGCTCTGGTTGGTGATACCTCCGACAATATTCCCGGCGTTCCCAAGTGTGGTCCAAAAACGGCGGTTAAGTGGCTGACAGAATATCAGTCGCTTTCCGGGGTTATTGAAAATGCTGATAGTGTGTCTGGCAAGGTTGGAGAAAATCTGCGTGCCAGTCTCTCACAGCTGCCCATGGCTTATGAACTGGCGACGATCAAACTGGACGTTGGCCTGGAAAACACGGTTGAGGACCTGAAGTTATTAGCGCCAGACAATGATGGGTTATTGGCTCTTTTTACCGAACTCGAATTTAAGCCATGGATGGATGAGTTAGCGAGATCAGATCAGCCAGCGAGGGTAGAAAATCCCGCCAATTATCAGACAGTCACCAGTCTCGATGAACTGAAGCAGTGGTTTGATACTGCGCAATCACCGTTGGCACTACATATTGAAACGACAGCTGATGACTATGTTGATACTGAGCTGGTTGGACTATCGTTTTGTCAGGAAGCTGAGTCTGCAATCTACGTTCCGATGGGCCATAACTACGATGGCGCACCCTCGCAGCTACTAGTAGAACAGGTACTAGATCTGGTCAGAAGTGTCATAGCGACGCGTGTGGTCGTCGGACACGATCTAAAATACGCGATGAGCGTTCTGGCGAAATATAACGTGGATCTTAACCCTGGCTTTGACACCATGCTGGCGTCGTACGTTTTAAACTCCGTTGGCTCGCGTCATGATATTGATGATCTCAGTATGCGCCATCTTGGCGTGAGGAAAACGCAATATGAGGAAATTGCGGGTAAGGGGGCGAAGCAACAACACTTCAACGAAATTGATATTACTATTGCGACTCCGTTTGCTGCAGAAGTCGCTGATATGGCCCTTCGCCTGGCCGGTGTCCTGCAGGAAAAACTCAAGTCCGAGGTGTCGCTGTCACCGGTGTTTGAGGAGATAGAAATGCCGGTACTCGGTATTTTGTCCCGTGTTGAAAGAAATGGCGTGTTGCTCGACACGGATCTTTTGGACCAACAAAGTACGGAACTGGATAAGAAGATGCGTGAACTTGAGCAACAGGCACACGGGTTGGCAGGCGAGACATTTAACCTTGGGTCTCCGAAGCAGATACAGGACATTTTTTTTAACAAGCTCGAATTACCCATCCTAAAGAAGACGCCGAAAGGACAGCCTTCTACGGCAGAACCAGTACTTCAAGAGTTGGCGCTCGACTATCCGTTGCCAAAAGTAATTCTGGAGTACCGCAGCTTGTCGAAACTGAAGTCGACCTATACCGATCAGTTGCCGAAACAGGTCCACCAGACAACTGGCAGAGTACATACCTCCTACAGGCAGGCTGTTGCTGCCACCGGACGCCTATCGAGTACTGACCCAAATTTACAAAACATCCCGATCCGCACAGAGGAAGGCAGGCGAGTTCGAAAAGCCTTTATTGCGCCGAAGGGGTATGTGTTGGTTGCGGCAGATTACTCGCAAATTGAGCTCAGGATCATGGCGCACTTGTCTAATGATGTGGGTCTTGTGTCAGCCTTCAATCAAGATCTGGATATTCACAAGGCGACCGCAGCTGAAGTCTTTGGAGTCGACGTTGAAGATGTGAAGGACTTTCAGCGACGCAATGCCAAGGCAATTAACTTTGGGTTGATTTATGGCATGTCAGCGTTCGGTCTGTCTCGACAATTAAACATTTCCCGGGGTGATGCCGAGGAATATATTAGTTTGTATTTCGAGCGCTACCCCGGTGTTCGAAACTACATGGACCGTATAAGGATACTGGCAGCCGAACAGGGTTATGTAGAAACAATTTTTGGTCGCCGTCTCTATTTGCCGGAAATAAATGCGAAAAACTTTCAACGAAGGCAAGCGGCGGAACGAACCGCAATCAATGCGCCAATGCAGGGTAGTGCTGCAGACATTATTAAACGGGCAATGATAGCGGTTGATAGTTGGCTGACTACGACTGGGATGAATGCGAGGATGATAATGCAGGTACATGATGAGCTTGTGCTTGAGGTCGAAGAAGATAGTCAGGAGGAATTGGTCGCGGCTGTTTCGAAGCATATGGAAGCGGCCGCACAACTTAGTATTCCGTTATTGGTTGAAACCGGTGTGGGCCATAACTGGGATGACGCACATTGATCGGGAACTTTTTGGATTTCCATGAGTCCTAATATGTGAGTAAGTAGCAAACTTCGGCACTTCCCCCCCCAAGTCCGAAGCTGGGCTCTGACCAATCTCCCCTAATAATGGTCAGAGCCTTTTTTTACTTAACACCCGACTTACCACCCCATTTACCGCCCTAATAACCCCCACTAAACGACCAGCAGTTCCGTCAGCCTTTTCTGCAATACGTCTATGCCGATATTTTTGGTCGCGGAGAAGATCTGTAGGGTGGTTGGTTTAGCTAAAGACTTTCGTACCTTAAGTAGCGTGTTCTGTTGGGGGCCTTTCTTGAGTTTATCTGCTTTGGTTAGCAGGATATGAAGTGGGATATTGGCCGTTTGGCTCCAATTGATCATTGTTTCGTCGAATTCTGTCAGTGGATGCCGAATATCCATGAGTAGAATCAGTGCTTTCAAAGATTGCCGTTCACGAAGATAGATATCCATTTGCTGATGCCAGCCCTGTTTAACTGCTGTCGGGACACGGGCGTAGCCGAAACCCGGCAAATCAACCAAGCGTAAATCATCCTGGAGCGTGAAAAAATTAATGAGCTGCGTTCTACCCGGTGTCTTGCTTGTTCTTGCCAGCTTACTTTGGTTGGTTAATTTATTGATTGCACTGGATTTACCGGCATTTGAACGTCCACAAAAGGCGACCTCCGCCCCCACATCCGGAGGGCAGTCAGATAGTTTTGCTGCGCTTTTCCAGAATGCAGCCTGATTAAATGAAATTGTCATGAACTCATCCGTGGTAATTGGTTGGGCAATAGCCGCGTAGTTTATATATAATGCGGCGTCATTTTATCACTGTGTGGTGCAACATGAGGTTGTTACATTTACTGGCAGGGACATTGGTTATTCTTAGTATCGGAGAGGCCAGTGCCAAAGGTGATGCGGAACGCGGCCAGCCGCTTACGGCGCTTTGTATGGCTTGTCATGGACCAGATGGCAATAGTATAGCAGCCGCATTTCCGAATATAGCGGGCCAAAATGCCCAGTATCTGTTGAAACAGATGCAAGACATCAAGTCAAACGCACGAAGCGCGCCCTTGATGACCGGTATGTTGACTGCGTTTAATGATCAGCAACTAGAGGATATCGCGGCCTATTACAGTCAGCAGAAGACCAATCGCGGCAACGCGGATCCCGCTCTGGTAGAACTTGGTGAATCCATTTACCGCTCTGGCATTAAGCGTAAAAAGATCGCGGCGTGTTCGTCATGTCATTCGCCGACGGGTAGCGGTAACGGTCCTGCGGGGTTCCCGGCGCTAAGTGGACAATGGCCGGGGTATACAGAAGCACAATTAAAAGCATTTCGCGCCGGGGAAAGGACCAATGATGGCGATTCGAGCATGATGCAAATAACGACACTGGATTTGTCAGATCCAGAGATCGCTGCCGTTTCATCCTATCTATACGGGCTACATTAGTTGTGGGAACCTGTGCGGGATCGAGGCGTCTAAGCGTAAGTGAATGGGAAAGATAATGAATAGACTGATAATTTTTGTGCTGCTGGTCCTCTCTAGTTATGTGTTTGCAGCGGAGTATGAAGAAGGTACGCACTATGTGGCCCTCGAGAAACCCATTGCAACCAAAGATCCAGAAAAAATTGAGGTCACAGAATACTTCTTCTACGGTTGTTCGCATTGCTTCGAATTTGACCCGGCAGTGGCGCTCTGGGTAAAAAGTCAGGCCGAGGACGTAGTTTTCAATCGTACGCCTGTAACCTGGGCAGCCCCCCACACTATCCTGGCAAGAACTTATTACACGGCAGAAGCTTTAGGTGTGCTTGAGAAAATACACTTGCCGCTATTCCAGGCAGTCCAGCAACAACGGGTGAACAGCCCAGAGTCCATTGCGCTTTTTTTTGGAGAGCATGGCGTCGATCCTGTTGATTTTGCTCGGATGTTTGCGTCATTCCCAGTGGATCGCAATACGCGGGAGGCATCAGCCCGCGGTAAAGCATACGGCCTTGCGGTACCCGTGCCAGCGATGATTGTGAATGGTAAGTACCGGATAGAAGGTTCTATGGCAGGAGGCAACGCGAATATGCTCCGTGTGGCAAGTTATCTGGTTGAACTGGAACGACAGGCTAAAGCCGATGCAGAGGTTCCTGCGGAGCAGTAAGCACGCCTAGCCGTTTAGCAGCATCAACTCTGATTTTTAATTCTTTTCCCGGCTTAAAGTGTGGGACAAATTTCCCGGGCTTGTGGATGCCAACTTCGCCAGTCTTCGGATTTCGTACATTTCGCGGTTTACGATAATGGTTTGAGAACGTTCCAAAACCTCTAATTTCGATTCGATCACCGGAGGACAAGGAGTCCGACATGATCTCAATCATCGTATGTACTGCTAAATCGACATCGCGAACAGACAGTTGTTCGAGCCTGTCGGACATCCTTTTGATAAGTTCGGATTTGTTCATAACGTCCGACATTCACTTTTCGTTTGCTAATCATACAAAATAAATGATTAATATCAATATGTTATGTAATTAAAATAAAGTATTTGGTTAATAAGCTATCGAAAAAGCACGAAATTGCGACTTTTTCTAGCGAACGAGTACAGACTTTTGTAGGTAAATTTGCCGCTTTGATTGAATCGCATTTTGCATTCGCATAGAATTCGCCATGGCGCGACGGCAGACATATAGTACCTACGAAGTCATGGTCGTGCGCCCCTCCGAATATTCCCCGAAACCCCCCAATCATGCCCGTAATGGTCATGATGGCAGCCTATGGAGCAGCGAATGGCGACGATACTAGAAGATATCTCAAGAACCTTCAGTGAATATCTACTTATCCCGAGACTAACTCGTACTAATCAGCGGCCAGATCTGGTGGATCTGTCTACACCGCTATCGGCGGTGGCGCCAAATCAGGTGCCGCGCTTTAAGGTCAACAGTCCAGTGGTATCGGCCTGTATGCAGGCGGTTAGTGGCGCTGACCTGTCCATTTCACTGGCGCGTCAGGGCGGCTTAAGCTTTGTGTTTTGCTCGCAACCCATTGAAGAACAAGCCGAAATTGTCCGTCAGGTGAAGGCACACAAAGCAGGTTTTGTCAGGAGCGACTCAAACACTACCGAACAAACCACGCTGGCTGAGGTTATTGAACTGATGCGACTTTCCGGACACTCCACCGTGCCAGTGACGGGCGATGGTAGCGCGACAGGGGAACTGAAAGGCCTGATTACCGATCAGGATTTTTGGGAGTTTGAGGATGACCTCGGCAATCAGGTCAAACAGCACATGACACCTATGGAAGACGTCATCTACGGTGAAGATGGCATTTCCCTGCGGGATGCTAATGAGCTGCTGCACAAGCATAAGAAAGACTGCCTGCCGATTCTGAGCAAGGATAAAAGACTAGTAGCACTCGTGTTCAAGAAAGACTACGAGGATCATCGTCTACATCCTATGGAACTACTGGATGGCTCGAAGCGATTGTGTGTCGGGGCCGCTATCAATACGCATGACTACCGGGAACGGGTACCCGCGATGGTAGAAGCGGGTGCGGACGCTCTGTGCTTTGATTCCTCCGATGGCTTTACAGAGTACCAGCTGGAAGGAATTAAGTGGATTCGTGACAACTATGGCGACGGTGTGGTAATCGGTGGTGGTAATGTGGTTTCCGCAGAAGGATTTGATTACCTGGTTGAAAACAGCGGGGTTGATTTTGTCAAAGTCGGTATGGGCGGCGGCTCTATTTGTATCACTCGAGAACAGAAAGGTATTGGGCGTGGCCAGGCATCTGCGCTGCTTGATGTCGTAGAAAGACGTGATGAGTACTTCGCCCAAACGGGTCGGTACATCCCCATATGTTCAGATGGTGGCCTTGCTAATGACACACAAATAGTGATCGCGCTGGCGATGGGGGCGGATTTTGTCATGATGGGTCGATATTTCGCTATGACGGAAGAAAGCCCGACACCAAAAACCTCAATAAACGGACAAATGTACAAGCCGTATTGGGGGGAGGGAACACGCCGCGCGCAAAACTGGCAGCGTTACAATGAAGGCATGAGTTCACGGAAGATGATGTTTGAAGAGGGCGTGGACGCATACGTACCCCTGGTAGGTACAGTAGCCGAAGTGTTGGAAACCACGCTTTATAAATTGCGTAGCACAATGGTTAATGTCGGGGCGGACTCGCTGTCGGAATTTCGAGAGCAGGCAATTCTCACCATGGTCTCTGAACAATCAGTTGTGGAAGCGGGAACCTCGACAGTATTCCAATTTTCTCCGAACAGCGAACTGGATAACTCCAACTGGGGTAACTCCGGGTGATCGAAGCGATACTTATACTAAAACAGCTGAGTTATAATTCCCCGCCCAAATGAAGAGAGAGATGTTGTTGTGAGATTTTCTACTGTTGGTTGCCTGATTATTTTGACCGTATCCATTGGTATTAAAGCTGACGGTGACATTGTCGATCGAATCAAGAAAATTGGTACGGTCTGTGTGACCGGTATTGCATGTGAAAGCGATGTAGATGGTGATGTAAATAGTGACATGGTGCCAGTCACCGAACCGGTAATTGCAGATGCAGCTAGTCCCGTCGAGGACAATTACAAGAAAAGCTGTGCAACTTGTCATAACGCTGGTCTTGCGGGTGCCCCTAAGTTAGGGGACAAGGAACAATGGGTTACGCGGATTGAGAAAGGCATAGATGTACTCTATTCCAACTCAATCAATGGCTTACCCCCGGCTATGCCCGCAAAAGGCATGTGTTTTAGCTGCTCGGATGACGACTTAAAAGCACTTGTTGATTACATGGTGGACTCCGTTCAGTAGATTTGCCGGTTTCGACCTGGCAGTTCGGTCATTCGAGGCCACCTGGCACGACGTTCCAAAAGCATTGCTATAGAAATCAACCGGTTATCAGGAAATTCAAGGCAAGGTCTTTGATTCTTGGACTGAAACTAGACCGTTTGGTATCGATCAAGTTTTCGAAGGCCCAGTGCCTCAGTTAAGTGCTTGGTGTGTATGTCGGTTGAATCTTCGATATCCGCGATTGTTCGAGCTACTTTTAGAATTTTATAGTAACCCCGCGCTGAAAGTCCGAGCGTTAGCATCGCTTTGTCTAACAGATGTTGATCAATCGGAGTTAGTCTGCAATGCACCTCGGTTTCTTTGTTGGTTAGGGCAGCATTCAATTTTCCGCATCGACTAAGCATCACAGATTGTGATGTCGCTATTTGCTCCAAAACTTGTTCGTGTTCAGAAAGCCTGGTTGTTTCGCTAGGTGCCGAAAGTGTACCGGGTGGTAGGGCAGGTACATCAACATGAAGGTCAATACGGTCCAGTAAGGGTCCTGAAACTCGAGATCGGTATTTCTGTATCTTGTCATGGGTACAATCACAACGATCTGTGTCATCGCCATAGTATCCGCATGGACAAGGATTCATCGCCGCAAGGAGTTGAAAGTTTGCGGGAAAGCGCACTTGATGGTGTGCCCGACTTATGATGATCTCTCCGGACTCAATGGGTTCACGAAGCACTTCGAGAACGTGCCGAGGATATTCTGGTAATTCGTCGAGAAATAACACGCCATTGTGAGCCAGCGAAATTTCTCCGGGCCGGGGTGGATTGCCACCGCCAACCAGTGCCACCGCAGATGCGGTGTGATGCGGTGTACGGAAGGGGCGCACACCGAACGATGTCGTGTCGAACTGGTATTTTGAAACAGACTGAACCGATGCCGAAGAGAGAGATTCTTCTATCGACATTGTTGGTAGGAGAGAGCCTAAACGACTTGCCAGCATCGTTTTGCCACTGCCGGGAGGGCCAATAAACAGCAGATTATGCGCGCCAGCAGCAGCGATAGTGAGTGCTCGCTTTGCTAGTTTCTGACCTCGAACATCGGAGAGCTTCAATGTGTAGATGGGGCGTATCCCCTTAGTCTTCCCTTTCACCAAAGCCAGTGGTTCGCGCTCCAGTAGATGGGCGATCACCTCCTGAAGACTACTCGCAGCGAAAACTTGCAAGGACGTCTCGACTAGTGCCGCCTCGGGACCGTTCACGGCGGGTACCACCAGGGAACGCTTTGTGGAACAGATTTGTATGGTTGCTGGTAAAATACCACTGACAAAACGGGTTTCACCATTGAGTGCCAACTCACCCAGAAACTCGAATTCCTTTAGGCAACCTTCCGGTAGGTTGCCCGCAGCGACCAAAATACAAAGTGCGATTGCAAGGTCGTAACGACCACCACTTTTTGGGAGGTCGGCGGGACTCAGGTTCACAGTGAGCCGTTTGTTGGGTAGGGAATAGCCTGCGTTAATAATGGCGGTTTTGACTCTGTCTTTACTCTCCTTTACGGCTGTCTCGGGCAGACCGACGATAATGATTTGTGGCAGCCCGCTGGTAGTATCAGCTTCTACTGTTATGAGAGGCGCTTGTATGCCAACTGCGGCCCTTGAGTATGTGATGGCGTAGGTCATGGGTCTTGTCGCTGATAGGAGTATCCAATTTTGCATATCCGCATCATCTGATCTGTGCGAGAAATTACTGATTCCATGCCAGTCAGGGCGTTCTTTCTTGTAATCTATATGCTGCACTTATATAGTGCGAGGCCTCGGTTCGGAGGCACTACGCTAGTGCAATTTGGTGTAGTGTTGAAGGTAGCTTATATGCTAAATAATTGATTATATTGGTTATTATTAACTTGGCACGGTCAATGCTCTTAGTGAGGAACCTAACGCAACCCTAGGTTGCATAGATGACTTCGAAAGAAAATCACGAAGCGCATGTTTTCAATTGGAATGCGCGCGTAATTTCGATAAATTGGTTATAGAGACCTCCCGGTCCGAGATAATCCTGAACAAGGAGAACATGAATGAAATTAGTCACGGCAATCATCAAACCATTCAAACTTGATGATGTACGAGAAGCCCTTTCGGACATTTCCGTCCAGGGAATGACAGTTACCGAGGTCAAGGGATTTGGACGCCAGAAAGGACACACCGAATTGTACCGCGGCGCAGAATATGTCGTTGATTTTCTACCGAAGGTAAAGGTAGAGGTGGCCATTGGTGATGAAAACCTGGATGCAGTCATTGAAGCGATTACCAATGCGGCAAATACCGGCAAGGTTGGTGACGGCAAGATTTTTGTTGCGCCCCTTGACGACGTCATTCGCATCAGGACTGGCGAAACCGGTGGTGAAGCCGTTTAAATCTTCACGGGGCTAGTTTCTGTAACCTGCCCCCATAGATCAGAAAGGGCATTTTCATGTGCCCTTTTCTTTCTTGCTTGCGATTTTAGTTGGACGATATAATCGGCCGACTTTCTTGGCCTTCCTGTTATGAAATATCAAAGTACACGAGGACAGGTATCTGGACTCTCTTTTGTTGAGGCCGTGATGATGGGTCTCGCTTCTGACGGTGGCCTTCTGGTACCCCAGTCTATCCCTGACCTACGCTCTCGGCTTAAGTCCTTGCGTGGCATGAGTTATAACGCATTGGCGTTTGAGATCATGCGGCACTACATCGATGATCTGTCGGATAAGGAACTCGTTGGACTAATTGATACATCCTACGCGACATTTGATCATGAGATGATCACACCCTTGAAGTCATTAGACGATTTCCACGTCTTAGAGTTGTTTCATGGGCCGACGCTGGCGTTCAAGGATGTCGCGCTGCAGTTCCTGGGCAATCTGTTTGAACACATTCTTGAGGGCAGCGACGCGAGACTCAATATTCTCTGTGCAACCAGTGGTGATACCGGAAGTGCGGCTATCGCCGGTATCAGAGGTAAGGCACGTATCAATATCTTCGTGCTATATCCGACCGGAAAAACTAGCCCCTTGCAAGAACGGCAGATGACCACGGTGCTGGACGATAATGTACATAACATTTCACTGAACGGTAGCTTCGACGATTGCCAGACGCTAATGAAATCAGTGTTTTCCGATCTTAACTTTAGAGATCAATATCAATTAGGCGCCGTGAACTCGGTCAACTGGGCTCGAATTCTGGCGCAAATTGTCTATTATTTTAGTGCCTGGTGTCAGTTGGACTGCCCCGACCGATTTAATGTTGCCGTCCCTACCGGAAATTTCGGCAACATATTTGCTGGTTATCTGGCTAAACGCATGGGGTTGCCTATTCATCGTTTAATACTGGCCACTAACCAGAACGATATTCTCGCAAACTTTTTTAACTCTGGTCTGTATCAGAGAGGTGATGTCCATTTTACGCATAGTCCGGCGATGGACATTCAGATAGCCAGTAATTTTGAACGCTACCTCTTTTTCGAATTCGAGCAAGCAACTGATAAGGTAACCGACTTCATGAATCTGTTTCAGTCGACCGGTTCAGCAAACGTCAACTTCAACACAAAAAGGCATAGCGAAGATTTCCTGGCTGGTGCTGCAAGCAATGAAGAGACATTGCAGACGATCAAGTGGTGTTACGAGAAACAGGATTATTTGGTGGACCCACATACTGCAGTTGGAATCCATGTTGGGAGGCAGTTTAGCGAACTAGGCATTCCGCTTGTCTGTCTATCTACCGCTCATCCCGCGAAATTTGAAGGCGCAATGAAAACGGCACTACCCGAGGTCACCGTTACACATCCAATATTGTCAGAACTAACGGACTTGCCGGAGCGCAAACAACAAATGGAAGTAGATGAACAAGCCGTTAAAGACTATCTTGCTACGCGTGCTGACTAGCGATGTGAGAGACCGCCTGCGGTAGCTCCTTCACGCTGGACACGATGACATCCGGTGCCGTATCGCCTTCGGACTTAACCTCTTTGTTATTTATCCAGATGGTATGCATCCCAAAATTGTTTGCTGTGTCGATATCCAGGACCGGATCATCACCGATGTAGATCATTTCATGGGGCTCGGTGTTGGTGTGTGCAAGGGCATGAGAGAACAGGTTTGGTGCGGGCTTTGGGGCGCCCACCTGTTCTGCACTAAAGGAAAATGAGAAGTATGGCGTAAGACCGAGGCGCGAAATATCGGCATTACCGTTAGTCAGGGCGCCTAAGACATATGAGTTGGCAAGTTGACTAATGGCATCCAGGGCACCGTCGAAAAAACTAACCTCGTTTCTTGCCGCAAGAAAAATTTCCATTGCAGCGTCAGAGAGCCGTTTTGCCTCTGGCGCACCGATGTCACTGAGTAGCATTGCTTCATGAATAATACGTCTTCTTAGCTCGGTGATCTGATTAACCAATTCTGGCGTTTGTTTCAGTACGCGGCCCCGAAGCGAACGCATAGCGACGGCGTCATACTGTAGTGGTGGCGCGTTTTCCTTAAGCCACAGATCTAAGACCTTTTCGGCACGTAAAATAATGGGTCTTACCGCCCACAGGGTGTCATCGAGGTCAAAGCCAATGACCTTAATCATGCTTTTCGGTCTTGTTATGTGCCCGTGGGTGGGCTTTGTCGTAGACCTCAGCAAGATGCTGAAAGTCCAAATGTGTATAGATCTGTGTAGTACTGATGTCGGCGTGTCCCAATAGTTCTTGTACCGCCCTTAGGTCACCGGACGACTCCAGGAGGTGGCTCGCGAATGAATGACGGAGCATATGTGGATGGACATTACCGTTTAAGTTCTGGCTGCGCGTCCAGTGTCGTACTCTCGCCTGGACATTTCTTGGACTGATTCGAGATCCCCGTTCGCTTATAAATAACGCGTTATCTGTGGGTGGCCGTCGACATTCCGGCCTGGCGACAAGCCAGATCTGAAGTGCAGAAATAGCCTTTTGTCCGATGGGTAAAATTCGCTCTTTGTTACCTTTACCGCGCACCTTAATGGTCCCATCATCCCAGCTGATGTCGGGGAGGTTGGCGCCCACCAGTTCAGCAAGGCGCAGACCTGAAGAATAAAAAAGCTCCAACATGGCTCGATCTCGCACGGTATGCCATTTGCCACCTTTTACCTCAAGTAGTTTGTTTACCTGATCCGTATCCAACGTTCTGGGTAGTTTCTGTTCAGATTTTGGTGCGGCGAGCTGGTGCGCGGGATTGTGTTTCACCCTGCCCTCGCGATTCAAGTAGTTAAAAAATGAACGTATAGAGGACAGGCAACGTTGTTGCGATTTTCCAGAAAGCCCTTGCCGATGTCCGGCGGACAGAAATAGTCGTAGATGGTGTACAGCAAGATTGTCCCAACCCTTGATATCGGCATCGGCACAAAATGCGATCAGCCTATCCAGGTCACGGGTATAGGCTTTGACAGTATTAGGGGACAAGTTGCGTTCGAACTGCAGATAACGCAGAAAATCGGTGAGCCAGGGATCTGCTTGCCGAGAGCCAGGCATCTAGTGATCGATATGGCGGGGAAGCAGTAGTGCCAGGGTGTCTGCTACAAATCCGATAAACAGTGTGCCAAGACCGGACTTGAAGTAATCCTTATCTTCACTGCCGATCGCTAGTAATGCGATGGGCTCGTCTATACGTACGGCCAGTACCGCAGCCGAGTGAACCTTGTCACTAGCGTGGCGAAACAAAAAATCCTGTTCTGCAGGGCGCAGTACACCCAGCGTGGGTTCAGTTGCACGCATTAACGCTCCGACATACTCGGCCGCACTACTTTCATTGACCACTGAGGTGAAATGGTTGATTTGGCGCGGCGTGTCTCCGAATACGATCAAGCTGTAGGCCGTGCTCTTGAACTCCTGGTTAAAGCTGTTTTCCAGGGCGGCGAAAAAACTGTCGCTGTCATGGCTTGCGATCAGGCTAAGGATCAATGATCGACATTTATCGAATACCTCGTTGTTGCTTTGGGCAGCGGTGAGTAATTCATCGAGTTTGTTTCGGGTTTCTGCATTTTGTTCGCGCAACATGCTGGCTTGTCTCTCCACGAGGGAGACCGTGTTGCCGCTGTCTTGTACGAGCGTCAGTGACTGAAGTAACTGCTCTCTACCGATGAAGAAATCCGGGTGGGCCGCCAAAAATTCAACAACATCATCGGGGTTCATCTGGTCGGTCGCTGCCTTTGCTTTATTCATATATTTAGTCTGCCCTCGTAAACTCGACAAGCTGAACCTGTCATGTATATATCTGCTTCACTCCCAGCCCATCTAATGTCGAGCTTTCCTCCTGGCAACGATACGCAAACCTGCTCATCCAACAAGCCGCGAAGTCTACCTGCAACCACCGAGGCACAGGCGCCAGAACCACAGGCAAGGGTTTCTCCTACGCCGCGCTCGTACACCCGCAAAGCGATTTCACTTCGCGACAGGATCTGCATGAAATTCACGTTAGCACGATCTGGAAAACGTTTGTGTGACTCAAGAATTGGCCCTAGTCTGTTTACTGGAGCGGCTGCAACATCATCAACCACCAACACCGCATGCGGATTTCCAATATTAATTGCGGATAGGCATACCCGTTCAGGTTCCCCGCATTGGTTAAGAGGGCTTAAAACCTCAACGTCATAACTTATCTGTGAGTGGTCAGCCAGGAACGGAATGTGCTCTGGCTCGAGCCTCGCTGGGCCCATGTTGACAGTGATATTTCCATCACGTTCCAGTTTGCACTCGATGTTCCCGTTTTTAGCTTCCAGAATAATCTGGGTCTTGGTGGTCAGACCTCTATCCCTGACGAAACGGGTTAAACATCGGGCACCGTTGCCACACTGTGCGGCTTCAGAGCCGTCAGTATTATAGATTCGGAAGCGAAAATCTGCGGTAGGACTACAGGGTGGCTCCGCAATCAGCAGCTGATCGAAGCCAATACCCAGCCGTCGGTCCGCAAGCATGCGAATTTGATCTTCATTCAGCCGGATGTCCTGCGAAATGAGATCAAGCAGCATAAAGTCGTTGCCGATGCCGTGCATCTTTGTGAATCGTAATAACATGACGCTAGATTACTGGAGCATCCTGCTATTGCAACCCTGGTGTCACTTCCCGGGTACCCAAGGCGCGCCGCAGACCATGGTTGCCAATCGTCAATCAGGGAGCGTTGTTTCCAGGCGCAACTGGTCGTCAATAGTTTCCCGTTGTCGAACACAGTAATGATCACTACCGGAAACAATGACCTCTGCCGCGCGATTACGGGAGTTGTAGTTGGAACTCATGACAAAGCCGTATGCGCCGGAAGAGTGCACGGCGATCAGATCTCCTGTCGCGATAGCCAATTCACGGTCGTGCGCGAGAAAATCACCGGTTTCACAAACCGGACCTACAACGGACCAGGTTTCCGGATCGCCGCGTAGTTCAACGGCAGAAACCTTCTGCCAGGCGTTATACAGGGCTGGTCGAATTAGATCGTTCATTGCGGCGTCTACGACCGCAAAGTGATGGTCACCATTTTGTTTTGTAAGTTCTACTCTGGACAACAATATCCCGGCATTAGCCACGATGTATCGACCCGGTTCGAATAGTAGTTTTTGGCTATGTCTGCCCATGGTTTGCAGAACCGCACTAGCATAGTCTTCCACAGCGATGGGTTGTTCATCTTTGTAGCAAACACCGAGCCCACCCCCAAGATCAATATGATTAAGGGTAATGCCCTCGCGCTCCAGATCATCAACCAGCTGTAAAACTTCGCTAAGGGCATCTGTCAGCGGGCTTAGCTCTGTAATCTGAGATCCGATATGGCAATCGATTCCCACAATGTTGATATTATCCATCGTGGCTGCGCGCTGATACATTTCTACGGCAATATCTGAACTAACTCCAAACTTGTTCTCTTTCAAACCCGTGGCAATATAGGGGTGAGTCCCCGGATCGACGTCTGGATTGACGCGTATCGATATCGGCGCGACCAAGTTGAATTGGGCGGCGATAGTTTGCAGGGTATCCAGTTCCGCGGATGATTCGACGTTAAAACATGCGATCTTCGCTTGCAGCGCCATTTGAAGTTCTGCGGCGGTTTTCCCTACGCCAGAGAACACCACGCTGGCCGCATCCCCTCCAGCTCTTAACACCCGCTGTAATTCACCACCGGACACAATGTCAAAACCGGCGCCTAGTCGAGCCAGAATATTGAGGACCCCGAGGTTGGAGTTTGCCTTTACTGAGTAACAAACCCTATGTGGGTGTGCTGCAAAAGCCTGCTCGAAACTTGTATAGGCTGTCTCGATATCGGTGCGACTGTACACATAGGTGGGCGTACCGTGGGCATTGGCGATTTCAGTTAAAGCCACATCCTCGGCAAACAACGCGTCATTCACATAGTGGAAACTAGTCATCGTCATCCTCTTTCGTCTCTGGTGCGCTGGTTGTTGATGCCGTGGTGTCCGTTGTTTGCTCTAGAAACAGCGCACCCTTCTGACCACAAGCAGTCAGCAAAGCGACAAGAAGAAGTAGCAGGCAGCCCCTCATGAGTATCAATGTCCGAAAGAAAGCGTTGCAGTATACTTCTATGCTTGGGGTAAGCAAAAATGCTTGTGGGAGATTAAAGTGCAGGACGCAGAATTTCATGTGCTGGTAGATGAGCTTTTTAACAGTCTCGAAGACGAACTTGACGCCCAGGAGCTGGATCTGGACATTGATTCCTCGAGTGGCATTCTAACGATTGGGTTTCCAAATGGGACTTCGGTAATTATTAGTCGGCAGATTTCTGCGCACGAGGTGTGGGTAGCCGCACGGTCTGGCGGGTTTCATTTGTCTAGGGAAGAAAATTGGTTTTGTAAAGTGACCGGGGAAGACCTGGCGTCGCTATTAAGTCGGGTCCTGACTGAGCAGCTGGGTGAGACAGTAACAATTACTGTTTCATAGCATTTCGAGCTGTTTGAATGGCCAGAAGAACACTTGCCGGTGCGGTACCACCAATGTGAGATCTGGCATTGACTGACCCTTCAAGAGACAGGTCCACATCGTCGCCAATTAATTCGCAGTGTGCCTGTAGTGTCGCCAGGGGCACTCCCGAAAGATCAGTGTCATTTTTTATCGCTAGCGCAACAAGCTGTCCCACCACTTCATGGGCATCGCGAAATGGTAGCCCTTTGTTGACCAGATAATCTGCAAGATCTGTGGCAGTGGCATGTCCTCTACTTGCCGCCTGTTTCATATTGGCTTTCTTCGTGATAATTGCCGGGATCATGTCAGCATATGCAGTCAGACACTTAAGGACCGTTTGCACCGTGTCAAATAGCGGTTCCTTGTCTTCCTGATTGTCTTTGTTGTATGCAAGAGGTTGGCCCTTCATCAATGTAAGCAGTGCCATGAGGTGACCAAATACTCGACCGGATTTACCGCGCACCAGCTCCGGAACGTCCGGGTTTTTCTTCTGAGGCATGATAGATGAGCCGGTACAGAATCGATCCGGCAAATCAATGTAATCGAATTGAGGGGATGACCAGAGGACGATCTCCTCGGCCCATCTGGAAAGATGCATCATGAGAATCGCGGCGGCGCCGGTGAATTCGATCGCAAAATCACGATCACTGACAGCGTCAAGGGAGTTTGTTGCAACGGCTTCGAAGCCCAATAATCTCGCAGTGAGCGCGCGATCAATTGGATAGGTGGTACCCGCCAGCGCAGCCGCTCCCAGAGGCGAAACATTAATTCGCTTGCGGCAGTCGCTTAAACGATCATAGTCGCGTTCGACCATCGTAAACCAGGCCATGAGATGGTGTCCGAAGGTCACCGGCTGGGCAACCTGCAAATGGGTCGAACCCGGCATAATGGTATCGACTTCTTGCTCTGCCAGATCTAGCAGCCCGCTTTGTAGCCTTCGGAGTTTCTCGAGGATCTCATCGACCATAGCGCGCAGATAAAGGCGAATGTCGGTTGCTATCTGATCGTTTCTAGAGCGACCGGTATGGAGCTTTTTGCCAGTGTCCCCGATAATGTCTGTTAAGGCCTTCTCGATATTCATGTGAACATCTTCCAGCGCGACAGACCAGGTAAAGTTTCCCGCGGTGATTTGTGCGGCGATTTGCGCAAGTCCACGCTCGATATCCGCCAGTTCATCAGCGCTTAAAACACCAACCTCCGCCAGCATTGTTGCATGGGCGATCGATCCTTGAATGTCGTACTGTGCCAGTTGCTTATCGAAGTCCACAGAGGCAGTAAATGCCTCTACAAAGGTGTCGGTGGCTTCGGTAAAGCGGCCGTCCCAGAGTTTGTTCTTATCGTTCATTTTAGGTTTGCTGCAGCGTCGAGCGGAGAAAGATTATAGCAGTTCAGGGTCGAAATCAGCATAATCAGAAATTGCTTGGTTCCTGACCTGATTGTCTCTTTAGAGAGGGGTGTTTGCGGAGGTCGTCCAGCGCAATAATTACCACAGGGAAAACTGGTGACAGAAGACGAGTTTTTTTACCTGATCTATGCAATCCGCAAAGCATTTTATTTTTGGTGTTGATTACTGAGCTTCTCGTGCTGGTGCTGACACTGGCAAATTCCAGTCTGGTCAATTTTTCTTGGAGTAGCCTTGGTGTTACGTCGCTGTTCGTACAATGGATTGTACTCGCTTCAGCCGCGCTGCTTTGTAACTTGCGTTCCTGGTTGGCCAAACAGCAACTTATAAAGTCTGTATTGATCGCTTATACCCTTGTATTAGCTACGACGTTGATTATGAGTGTTATTGGTGAGTGGATCCTCCTTAAGTCAGAATCCTGGCGAATGGAGACATACGGCCGTATCGCTAGGAACCTGATCATCGCAGCAATAATGAGTGGCATCGCCTTCCGCTACCTGTTCTTGCAGTATCAGTTACGGCGCCAGGAGCAGGCAGAACTCAATTCTCGCATTCAGGCATTGCAATCCAGAATACGTCCTCACTTTCTATTCAATAGCATGAATATTATCGCCAGTTTGATTAGTGTAGACCCGGACCTTGCGGAGCGAGTGGTTGAAGACCTTTCGGAATTGTTCCGTGCCAGTTTAAGCGATATGACTAATGAGCCGGTACCTCTGGCACAGGAGCTCGCACTGTGCCAAAAATATGCACATATTGAGAGTCTGCGACTAGATGAACGCTTACAGCTTGAATGGCAGATCGATGTCGATGTGAATGAGGTACACATTCCCATGCTGACGCTGCAGCCATTGCTGGAAAATGCGATATATCACGGTATACAGCCACTACCTGAAGGCGGTTTGGTTACCGTAATAATCAAAGAGTTGGCCGGTAAGCTGCAGATAGACATTACCAATCCTATCGCCGTTGACGATCATTCCCGCCAAACTGGCAATCGAATGGCTCTGGAAAACATTCGACATCGTTTGCAGGCGGTGTACGGTAGCGAGGCTGAGGTTATTACCGAACAGGATCATGAGTATTTCCACACACTAATTCGCTATCCTTTTGCGCTGGCGATCTCCCGTTGAGTCAGGGTGGCCTGGATGGACTATTGGCAGGGATATTCGGCGTAACTGTGACGGACTTCACACTTCTCGAAGATTGGCACTGAATTTCCATTTTTGTGCAGTACGTCGCAGTTTTGTAGCCAAAAAGGAGTAATTTAGCGTGTTATGGAGTTCCTTCACTTGAAGGAAACACAAATCGTAAAGGGGTTAAGGCGATGAAAGTGCTAGTAGTTGACGATGAGAAACTCGCTAGAGAGCGTCTGCAAAGGATGGTATCTACGCTAGATAACTACGAAGTTGTTGCTGAGGCGGCTTCTGGCGATGAAGCGGTCAGGAAAGCGGTCGAATATTCGCGGATATTGTGCTTCTAGATATCCGTATGCCGGGTAGTGATGGCCTGCAAGCAGCAGATCAGCTGGCGGGATTGGCATCTCCGCCCGCGGTAATATTTTGTACCGCATTTGCAGATCATGCTATCGAAGCATTTGATGTTAGCGCAGCAGGTTACCTGCTCAAACCAATTCGCCGGGACGCCCTGATTGATACACTGGGCAAAATAGGGACAGTCAATTCAGTACAAAGACGAGCAGTAACCGGGGTCGATGCCGTCAGCTATGACTGTCGTGCCAGAACCCATATCAGCGCTAAGACCCGCCGGGGAATTGAGTTAATACCTTTTGCGGAAGTGCGGTTCTTTCAGGCTGACCACAAGTATGTCACCGTGCGCCATGAAGGCGGCGAGGTACTTATTGATGACACGCTTCGAGACTTGGAAACAGAGTTCGGCGAGAAACTCGTGCGCATTCATCGCAATGCGCTGGTAATGACTGACCATCTCGAGGCTATCGAGCGCGACACGTCGGGTCATTACCGAGTGAGAATGCGGGGGTGTCGATGAAAAACTTGATGTTAGTCGTCGCCATGTGTCTGGCCTGCGTCGTCTGGTGCAAACTCTATAAAAAGGTCAGTCGCCGCGGAAATGAACTGTGCTAACCTTTGGGCTTAACGGCCCCCGGTAAAGTGTTCAATGACCCAAACCCTTCGAATAGCGACCAGGCAAAGCACCTTGGCGCTTTGGCAGGCCAACTACGTCCGCGACCTATTGCTGGATTCAAATTCAGCGCTACAGGTTGAAATTATAGGGTTTACGACTGAGGGAGATAGAAACCAGCGCAGTCCTCTCAGCAAGATCGGTGGTAAAGGACTCTTCGTCAAAGAACTTGAACTCGCATTGCTAAGTGGCAGTGCGGACATCGCGGTACATTCCATGAAAGACGTCCCAGGTGAATTGCCTGCGGGGCTTGAAATAGCCGCCATCTGTGAACGTGCCGATCCTCGTGATGCATTGATAACAAGAGATGGTTCTACATTAAAAAATTTTACGAGTAAGGCCAGGATAGGAACATCCAGCTTACGGCGTAGACTACAGCTACAGCAGAAACTTCCTGACCTCGATTATTTGGATTTACGTGGCAATGTAGATACCAGGCTAGCCAAGTTGGATGAGGGACTGTACGACGGCATCATACTGGCGACGGCGGGTCTCAGTCGCTTAGGCCTGGCAGATCGGATTTCAGAAATTATCCCAGTGAATGTGTGCCTACCGTCCGCAGGACAAGGCGCCGTTGGCATTGAATGTCGTTCAGACGATCAGCTTGTCAAGGCTGCGATAGCGCCTCTCAACCATGCGGATACTGAGCTTTGTGTGACTACGGAGAGGGCAGTTACCGTACGCCTCGGTGCCAATTGCACCTTACCGATAGCTGTATTTGCAGATTTAGAGGGAGGACAACTCAATTTGCATTCGTTTGTTAGTGATCAATCTGGGCAAACTATTTTGAGACGAGAGGCGGTGGGCACCAAGACAGATAGCCAGCGTATCGCTGAAGAGGTCGCAACAGGCTTGATGAGTGAAGGTGCTGCGGCACTGATTGCTGATGAGGGAGGACAATAATGGCAGCAAGAGGCATCATTCTGACCCGACCAATGGGTTACAACAGCGAGTTTATGCGACGCCTAACTGAGGCTGGGTATCATGGGGTCGAGCGCCCGTTATTGACGATAGAGGAAGTCGTGCTGGACGAGATAGCCAAAGCACCGGTTATTAATCTGGATCACTATGATGTTGTGGTGTTTGTCAGTCGTAATGCTGTTCGATACGGCATGCCTCACCTGACCGGCCGCTGGCCACAATGGCCGGAGCGGCTCAAGTGGTGCGCGGTTGGTGCGCAGACTGCAGATGAGCTTCATCGCTATGATGTCAATGCGATCTATCCCGTGAATGAAGGTGCAGAGGGCCTAATTTCGACAATGGATTGGCAGGGCGCTGACAAAGTCTTGATTGTTAGGGGTAAAGGGGGGCTTGCGGCCCTGCGGGATGGGCTTGAAGCGCTGGCTATTACAGTAGACTATTTAGAAGTCTATGAGCGTCTGGGTAACCCGCATGTAACATTGCATCAGGAAGTGATCGACTTGCAACTGGATGTCGTTGTTTTGACTTCAGGTGAAGGGGTAGATCCGTTGTGTGCATCAATTGCAGCGGATGTTTTGAGCGAAATGACCATTGTGGTACCGAGTGAACGAATCAAGGAAATGCTGGTTACAAAAGGCCTGCGCAACATTCTTGTCAGCGGGAGTACCAGTGATGAAGCAATGCTAACGACCCTGGCGTCGATTTAAACAGGATGACCTATGGCTGAACAGGAAAACCAGCACAGTACTCGATCTGCCCTCAGTTGGATCGCCATGTTGCTATCGCTTGCGGCGCTCGGTGTCGCGGGATATGTAGGTTTTTTGTGGCAGGAAAGTGCTGGTGATGTTGCGTCAGTCAATCAAGATATTGAAGCGCTCAGTCAACGTCTGAAGGCACATGATAATACGCGCCTAGATGCGGCGGAGGCATTTTCCGGGCTCCAGCGTAGGCAGGAGGAAAACCTTGAACAATTGCGCACACATCTCGACAGTGTCGTGCAGCAACTTCAGCAGGATCGCCAAACGACCCGTGGTGACTGGTTGCTGGCTGAAGTCGAATATTTGTTACGTATCGCAAACCAACGTGTGTTGATGGACAAAGATCCAGCGAGTGCGATTGCTTTACTCCAGGCAGCGGATCAAATACTGGTGGAAAACACCGGCAGCCACAACCTGCGAAGTACCATTGCTCAGGATATGGCTAACCTGCAAGCTGTAGAGCAACTCGATGTGACAGGCATTTACCTGGCGATAGCGGCGCAGATTCGCCTTGTCGATGAGTTACAGCGAACGGAATATCGTTTTGCACCGGAGTTACCATTGATGACGGAGAATACCCCGGGCGAAACGGGATTCTGGTCTAAAGTGACCCACCTTGGTGATCGCTTTACCGGCGTATTACTTCGATATGTGGACTTTAGACGAACCACGGAGAAGATCAGTCCGATTCTGCCTCCAGATGAGGAATACTATCTGCGCCAGAACCTCATCTTAAGTTTGCAGCAGGCACAAATGGGATTGCTGCGGGAGCGACCGACTGTCTTTTCAACCTCTCTGGCGGATGCCAGCGATTGGCTGCGGGAATACTTTGACCCCGATCACCCGGTTACACTAGCGATGCACGCGGTGTTTGATGAGTTGCAGGCGGTGAATGTAACGTATGACTTACCTGATGTATCAGCGTCGGTGCAGGCAGTTAGAGCCCTCTCTCGCAGTCAGGTTGCGCAATGAAACGCCTGGTGGTTATCTCACTTTGCTGCGTGCTATTTGCTGGCTGGCTGGGAACGCTGGTTGCCCGAGATCCCGGCTACGTACTCATTGCGTATCAGGACTATCGGTTCCAAACCAGTCTCTGGATTATGGTTGCGCTGGTTCTGGTGACTGGCGTTGTCCTCTACTATTTACTGCGGCTGATACGTCTCGTGCTGGTTAGTCAATCGTCTCTACGGGATTGGAGAGTTGGACGAAAAGCAAAACGTGCACATGACCTAACCAATAAAGGCATGGCACTGTTGACATCGGGTGAATATGCCCGAGCTGAGAAATATTTGTTAAGTGGCGCGGATCAGCATAGTCAACCAGGTACCTATTACCTCGCCGCTGCAAAAGCAGCTGAGGCACAGCAACATAGTGAGCAGCGAGAAACGCTGTTACGAAAAGCGGTGGAGGCAGATAGCGAACTTAGCGAAGCGGTATCGATTAGCGCGGCGGAGATGGCTGGCGAGCGTGGTGATTGGCAGCGTTGTCTTGATAGTCTCCAAAACGTAAAGGCGAACACACTGGTGCTGAGACTGCAGAAGCGGGCGCTTTGTGAGCTGGAAGATTGGCAGGCACTGGCGGATCTATTGCCAGTGTTGCGACGTGCAGAATTGGTGCCTATTGCTTTCGAGAAGACCCTGGCACTGCATAGGCTTACCGCCAAGAATCTGGATGACGATGGCAGGGTGAGGATATATAAGAAACTCGGTGACAATATTCGCGCTGAACCAGAAATCGTGATTTGTTTTGTGCAGTCAATGACTGACGAACGGACCGCGGAGGTCAATCTGCGCCGGGCAATCAAAAAGGACTGGCAACCTCAATACATTCAGGCCTATGCGGCGCTTGGTTCGATGACACTAACAACGCGTATAAAGCAGGCAGAATCCTGGTTAAAGAAACGTGACGATGCTGATGTCAATTTTGCCTTGGCTACGATGTATGAGAAAGCCGGTGAACACGCAAAGGCTCGAACCGCATGCCAGAAAAGCATTGACCAAACGCCATCCCAAAGAAGTGTTGCGATGATGGCAAATTTCCTGGCAAATGAAGGTGATTATGCTGCCAGCAACGATTACCTGAAGCAGGCAATGATGCTGGCTAGCTAGTTCTTCTCCTGAAAGCTACTTTGTCGCGGGACCTCTGGCACCTTACGTGAATTCCGGCTTCCCGAATGGGAACTAGTTTAGCTGTTTTCGGTCGTTGTTCTTGGTGCGTAGGTGAATACATCTGAAAACATGTTTTCCGGTGGCATGCCACGGGCAACAAAGGCGTCCAGAGTGGCATAGACCATACCTGGGCTACCGCTGACGTAGACAATGACATCGCTCACGTCAGCAAAATCTTCCAGTGCTACGTTGCCAACCAGGCCGGTTCGTCCGGTCCAATTGGGCGAAGTCTCAGGTTCGCTGATGACGGGCTCGTAATGGAAGTGAGGATTGTCTTGCTGCCATTGCCGGCATAATGAGTCCAAATACAAATCCTGATCAGCAAGGACTCCCCAATAAAGATATACCGGTTTCCTATGTCCCAGATGCTGCAGATGTTCATAGATACTTTTCATCTGTGTTACGCCGGTGCTTGCAGCGAGCAAAATCAACGGCTTGTCGGGAACTGATTCGATGTAACAGTCCCCTTTGGGCGCGTCGATAAGAAACTCCTGAGACGTGTCCAGCAAGTGTTCTATGTCATCGGAATCCGCTGAGTCGGGTGTGGGACGGATATGCAGTTCTATTAAGTCACTAACATGTGGTGCGTTGGCAATTGAAAACGGACATCTTTTGTCCGGCAAAATGACCTCAAGATATTGCCCTGCTTTGAAATGCAGGGGTTGCTCGGGGGCCAAAACTAATCGGCGCGTATCGCTGTTGTAATACTCCAGCGATTTTACGTGGCAGTCGATATGCTTTGACATTTCGTGATTACCATCCCGAATATTCTTGGACTGGACTAACTAGTGCCCGTTCATAGTGTGCCATGAACAGAGTGTAACAGCTCTGATGCTGTACCAATGATGGAGGATTGTGGGCCCTCCGAAGTCGGCTTGTAGGAGTCGGCTTCAAACCAG
>Ga0209403_10000874_pt1 | contig 41486 bp, 41 predicted proteins | sample ArcticOcean_MG_C_8_FD_187440 | JGI IMG/M metagenome (GOLD analysis project Ga0209403, IMG submission 187440) | Marine microbial communities from western Arctic Ocean - ArcticOcean_MG_CB11_86 (SPAdes) (version 2) | ecosystem: Environmental > Aquatic > Marine > Oceanic | place: Arctic Ocean...
CTCTTCATCATCTACCTGATCTGTTTTATTCATGAAAACAACCATTGAAGGTACATTCACCTGACGAGCAAGCAATACGTGCTCACGAGTCTGAGGCATGGGCCCATCTGCTGCTGATACAACTAGAATAGCGCCATCCATTTGCGCAGCACCAGTAATCATATTTTTAATATAGTCGGCGTGACCCGGACAATCTACATGAGCATAATGACGATTAGGCGTTTCATACTCAACGTGAGCAGTCTGGATAGTTATTCCACGCTCCCTTTCTTCAGGAGCATTATCAATACTATCGAAAGAGCGCACTTCACTCAAGCCTTTACTTGCCTGAGTCATTGTAATCGCTGCAGTTAAAGTTGTCTTACCATGGTCAACGTGACCAATAGTCCCAATATTTAAATGAGGTTTGCTTCGTTCAAATTTTTCTTTTGACATTTTCTATTAATCCTCCTGAATTAATTAATAATAAGGACTGAAAAAGGGCCTACGGCCGGGGTTGAACCGGCGACCTCTTCCTTACCAAGGAAGTGCTCTACCACTGAGCTACGTAGGCACTTCGAGCGGGTGATGAGATTCGAACTCACGTCACCAGCTTGGAAGGCTGGGGTTCTACCATTGAACTACACCCGCACAGTGGGGAAAGAAGGATTCGAACCTCCGTAGACTTACGTCGGCAGATTTACAGTCTGCTGCCTTTGACCGCTCGGCCATTTCCCCTGTTGCAAAATATGCTTTAAAGCATAGCGACCTAAACCAACCAACAAAATAGAGCCGGCGAAGGGATTCGAACCCCCGACCTGCTGATTACAAATCAGCTGCTCTACCAACTGAGCTACACCGGCAAGTCAGAGAAATCCAAAATAACTTTAAATCATTAAGCTGAATTAAACCCGTCGCTTGAATCATTTCATCGTCCATTATCAATTAGCTTGGCACAGTTATTGTAGTAACGATGCCGTATTAATGTGCAAAAAAGCCTTGAAAATTAGTTTAAAAAAAAGACAAAGACAATTATATATTAGAAAAAATAATAAATTAAAAATTAGCTATTTTAGAAATATTTTTTGGCCCTCATTAGAATCTCTAATATTCCAACCTTTAGAATTAATTAAAGCTCTTAGTCTGTCAGACTCATCCCAATCTTTATTTTTTCGAGCTATTTTTCGAGCTTCTGCCAACTTTAAGATTTCAGTAGGAATACTATAATCATCAATTAATACGTTAAAAATTGAATTAAAATAATTAATAAAATTTAAAGATCCAGCAACTTCTTCTTCGGTGAGATTGTCTTTATCTAAATCAATATTTAATTTTCTCACCCAATCAAAAACTAATGCCATTACATTTGGTGTATCTAGATCATCGCTCAATGTTTTATCAAAAACATTTTTTATATCTGGATAAGCATTAGTATTAAATCTATTTATTGATTGTAAACGCGATTTTAAAGTTTGAATTCGTTTAATTCCCATTTTTGCTTCATGTTGCTTTTTCAGAGTAAAATTAACTTTTGAGCGATAATGTGCTGTAAGCATGATATACCTTATTTCTTCTGGTGTGAAACCTTTATTGAAAAGTTCTGGAATTGTATAAACATTACCCAAGGATTTGCTCATTTTTCCACCATCTACTAAAAGAAACTCTGAATGAAGCCAATAATTAACGAACTCTGTATCTAAAGCACATTCAGATTGAGCTATCTCATTCTCGTGATGGGGAAATTTATTATCAAAACCTCCACAATGAATATCAAAATGCTTTCCAAGGTATTCTACCGACATCGATGAGCACTCAATATGCCAACCAGGTCGACCTTTACCCCAAGGGGAATCCCAAAAAATATTTCCATCTGCATTCTTATATGCTTTCCATAAAGCAAAATCTTGGGGACTATCAAGATTATATTCGTCAGATAATACTCGAGTTGACTTCTTCATTTTAGCCATATTTATATTTGTCAAATTACCATATTTGCTGTAGCTGCTAATTTTAAAAAATACAGATCCATCTTCTGTTACATATGCAAATTCTTTATTTATTAATGACTTAATCATTTCAATCATACCAGGAATATGTTCTGTTGCTAATGGATAATTGTCAGCTGGCAAAATTTTTAAAGATAATGAATCTTCAAAGAATAGCTTTGTATAATGCTCAGTAATCTCAGAAAGATTTTTATTACTTTCATTAGCTCTTTTTATTGTCTTATCATCAATATCTGTAATGTTCATTATATGTTTAACTTTATAGCCAAATGCAAGCAATGTTCTTTTAAGCAAATCTTCGAATAAAAATGTTCTAAAATTTCCTATATGAGCTTTATCATAAACAGTAGGGCCGCAGGTATAGAGCTTTACTTCAGCTCTATGTATTGGAGTGAAAGTTTCTTTTTTATTAGTTAGAGAATTATAGAATTTGAGCATATTAATTAATTAATATTTTCTAATAATCGAGTATCAATGTGCACAGCTATAGCTTGCTGAAGAGCATCAATTTTTATAACTAAACGATTATTTTTTTTATGTTTTGTCTCAACTATACCTATAGCTCCTTCCATCGGGCCTCCAATCACTTTTACCTGATCTCCAACAGTAAAATACTTCATTGGGAGTAAATCATATCCACCCTCAAAGGCCAGCTTAATTGAATTAACCACATCATCATCAATAGTAACTACTTTATCACCAAATTTTACGATTGTATTTACACCATGAGTATTTAGCACATAGATTGAATCTTTCAATTCAATTCTTGCAAATAAATAACCTGAAAATAATGGAAATTCAACCCACTTTTTTCTATCTGACCATTGACGGCGTTTTTTTATTATTGGTAAAAATATCTCTATTCCTTTTTTAGTTAATTCATTTGATGCAATTTTTTCTGACCTTGGCTTTGATCTAACAGCTATCCATTTCAACATAATTATTTTTTCAATGCTTCATTAATGATTTTATGGATTAGTGAATTAAAATTGAGTCCTTCAACTGCAGCTGACTTAGGCAGCAGGCTAGTTTCTGTCATTCCAGGATGTGTGTTTATCTCTAAAAACCAGGCCTTGTTGTTTTTATCTAATCTAAAATCAACACGTGAATAATGGCGGCATTTCAAAAGTTGATGAATCTTTAAAGCTGTTTTTTGAATTGTTTTACTAATTTTTTCTTCTATCTGAGCTGGGCAAATATAATCCGTCATCCCTTTAGTATATTTACATTCATAATCATAAAGTTCATGGCTTGGAATTATTTCAACAATTGGATATGTTTTCTCACCAATAATTCCGACTGTTAATTCTCTACCATCAATAAACGATTCAATTAAAACCGTACTGTCATAATTTCTCGCTAATTGTATTGCATCAGTTAATTTTGATTCATCTTTTACAATTGTTAACCCGATGGTACTACCTTCACTATTAGGTTTTACAACTAGAGGAAAACTAACATTATTAGCATTTGGAATAGGATCACCTATTTCCAAAACAAGCCAACTTGGAGTAAATAAATTATGTTTTTTTACAATTTCTTTACTAGCATGTTTATTTATACAAATAGCTGAAGCTTCTTTACCTGAACCAGTATATTTAACTTCCAACTTCTTAAGTTCATTAGATATTACTCCATTTTCGCCATCACCACCATGCAGAGCATTAAATACTAAATCGACATTCTTAATGTCTATTGACAATGAATCAAATCCTTCTCTTGGGTCAAACTCTAGAACTTCATATCCTAATTCTTGACATGCATTTATAATAGCTGCACCTGAGCTTAATGAAACATCTCGTTCAGAAGAATTTCCACCTAATAAGACACCAACCTTCATTAATTATTTCCACTTATTATTATTTTTGCACCTTCAAGAATATTTTGAGCACAATAAGTAGGTTTAATTTCATTCAATTTAGATTGAGTTTCTTTTCCTTTCCCTGTTAACACTAACATTGTATCCATGCCTAGGTTTAGTCCACATTGAATATCGGAGGTCGCATCTCCTATCATAATAGATCTTTTGAGATTAATACCATTATCTTTTGCTGCTTTAATAAACATACCAACACCAGGCTTTCTGTATTCAGTTGCATTATCAGGATGATCTGTGCAATAATAAATCCCAAATAAAGACAATTTATTTTCATAAAATTTATCAAGTATATAACTATTGATTCTACTTAGTTCATCAATGTGAATTATTCCTCTTCCAACACCTGATTGATTAGTAATAATACAGAAATGGTCGCAAAGTTTTTCTAATTGTCTAAGTGCGTCAAATGTAAAATCAAAAAAAGAATAGTCATCTAAAGAATTAATGTATCCAGGATCAGGGTTTAAAGTTCCATCTCTATCTAAAAATATTGTATCATATTTTTTCATTTTTAAATCACTTCTTTTGATACATCTTTAAAATGGAGTGAACTTCTAATAAAAAATAGAAATCCAATTAATAATAAAGGTAAAAACCCTACTGCGTGAAGTATAACTGCAAAAGCTTGAGATTCAACTCTATCAACAAAAAAATATGATGTTAAAATATAAACTGCTGCTGCATGATATGTTCCTACACCTCCTGGAGCGGCAGGTATTGCAAGTGCTAAAGAAGTAAAAATAAGAATAATTCCTACACCTACCCAATTTATAGATATATTGGTCGCTAAAATAACTGAATATGTTACGAAGAAATAAACAACCCACATGAAAATAGTATGAAGGATAATTTGACCAACATGCTTTGTATCTTTGATTGAAGTAAGTCCATCAACTATATTATTTATAATTGTTAATAATTTTTGCAGAAAGGGTTTATCGAAGATTGATAGCTTCTTTAGATTTGGAATAATTTGAGATTGCCTACCTCCTAGCCATATAATAAAGCAAAAAACTAAAATTGATGATAAAGCTATAAAAATCATTGCGTTTCTACCACCATGTTCAAAGGGATAGAACCAACTAAATATAAACATTGTAAAAACTAAACCAAGCATATCAAGTAAACGCTCAAGTAATATTGTTCCAAAAGCAGCTGAAATATCAATATTCTTCATTGAGCCAATCGAATAAGCTCTTAATAATTCACCAAAGCGAAAGGGCATAACTGCATTACCAAAATATCCAATCATTACACTACTAAATAATGGGCGAAAAGAGATTACTTTTATCGGCTCAAGTAATAGCTGCCATCTTTCAGCGCGAATAGCTATAGAAAAAATAATTAGTGAACTCGCTATAATTATATAAAAGATATTAGCAGACTTAAGATAAAACCATAATTCCCCAACATTGACCTTATTAAAAGCATAATAAAGGCCTAGAATGCTTACTACAAGACTGAATATAAATTTTATTTTATTCACGGAGGTCAATTATCTCTGCATTTAAGGGATTAAATTGATTTATTAATTTCAAATTTCCTTTGATATAATTTGTTACGGTTAAAAGTAAAAATTGATCAGGTCCATATTTTACTTTTAGTTCAATTGGCTCGCCATTTTCTTTAGTTTTTATGTATCCACTATATCCCATCATTTCAATGTTAAAGTTTGCTAAGATAACTCCTCCCTTTTGATAAGGAGTCTCAAATAATACATCTTTAAAATCACCAGTGAGTAAATCGAAAATAGTTACATCGCCTTCAATTAGCTTATCAATTATCAATTGATTATTTACTTTATTCCACGTTTTAATTATACCTTCCGAAACAAAAACAGTTTCAGTTAGAAAATCAAGAATATAATTACCTTTATCTACTATTTCTATAATACCTGAATCAAATGATTTTGCATCAAATTGCATCTGTTCTATCTTTACATTAATAGAAATGCCATCATCATGATTCATCGCACCAATGAACTTTTGTTCCCATTGCTTGGGTTGAGCTAAAACACCTGCTGAAAGCAGTGTAATAAGAATTAAAGAAGATTTCATCAAACTTTAATCGATGGATTCTAAATAAGATTCATCGACAAGAACTTCACGAGCTTTACTTCCCGTAAATGAGCCAACTATTCCAGCTTGCTCCATCTCATCAATTAATCTAGCAGCCCTAGAATAACCAACTTTTAAGCGACGTTGAATTAATGAAATTGAGCCCTGTTGGTGCATGACAACTAATTTTACAGCTTCATCAAAAAGCTCATCAAATCCAGAACCATCTCCTCCATCTACCAATCCACCAGCACCCATTGTTTCTCTTGGACTAGATATTATTAACTCTTCAGCTTTCGACTGCTTTGTAATGTGGCCCATAAGTGATTCAATTTCTTCTAAACTAAGAAAAGCATTATGAAGACGTGATGGCTCAGAGGATCCATGCCCAAGGTATAAAAGGTCTCCTTTTCCAATAAGTTTTTCAGCACCTGATGTGTCTATAATAGTTCGAGAGTCAATTTTCGTTGCTACCTGGAAAGCAATTCTTGAGGGGAAATTGGCTTTTATCACACCTGTAATAACATCTACAGATGGTCGCTGTGTAGCAACTACTAAATGAATTCCAACCGCTCGAGATAACTGAGCTAGCCTTGCAATAGGAGCTTCAACTTCCTTAGCATTTAGCATCATTAAATCTGCTAACTCATCAATAAGAACTACAATAAATGGCATTACTTCTTCGCCATTTTCTACCCTTTTTTTATTATACTCGCCAATATTTCGGACGACTGCATCAGCTAATACATCATACCTACGCCTCATTTCTTTTTCAACTGCACGTAAAGCCAAAACAGCATTCTCAGGTGTAGTTACTATTGGTTCATCAATATCTTCAATTTTTAATAAGTGATAATCAGCAAGTTTTTTATAAACGGCCATTTCAACTTTTTTAGGATCAATTATTACAAACTTTACCTCATCAGGTGTAGCGCTATAAAGAATACTGGCTAAAATTGTATTGATACAAACAGACTTTCCTGAGCCTGTAGTTCCTGCAATTAAAAGATGTGGCATTTTTGACAAATCAAGCATCGCAATCTCTCCTGATGTTGTTTTACCAACAGCAAGTGCTAATTTTGATTTAGCTGAAGCAAACTTTTCAGAATTAATTATAGATTTAAAATATACCATGTCAGGATTGAGGTTGGGTATTTCAATTCCAACAGAAGATTTCCCAGGTATAGGAGCAATCACCCTAACGCGACTCGCTTCCATTACTCGAGCTAAGTCATCTGATAAAGCTACAAATTTATTAACGCGAACACCCTCAGCAGGTTCCACTTCAAATAAAGTAATTACTGGGCCCGGACTTACATTAACAACTTTCCCCATAACTCCAAAAGTTTCCAATGACTGTTGAAGAAAATTGGCCCTTTCTACTAACTCATCCCTACTCATGCCGCTTTGAATATTTACTGGATTTGTCAATAATTCTGCAGATGGCAGCTGGTATTCTTTTTTAGGTGCTTTCCTTTCTTCAACTGCATCTAAATTAACTTCTTCTTCTTCAATTACTTCACCTACTTCTAAATCTTCAACGATACTTTCTTCTAATTCTTGCTCTAATTTTTGATCAGCATCATTTGTAAGCGAGATTTTTTTAACTTTTAATTCTTCAGATTCTTTTGGGATATTTTGAAAAGATTTTTCTTCTTGATTAACTTTTTCTTCTATATCGCCTTCAGGCATATTTTCAATAATCTCATTCGCTTGATTTTCTTTAGAAAGCTCTGATATTTCTTCTTCATTATTACGTTGTTGATCTATTCTGGAAATCAAATTTTGAGTATGAAGGTGTTTCTCATTTTCAACAGATTCTTGTTCTGTTACTAGTCTTTTATCTGCTTGTTTTTTCTTATAATCATCAATTAATAATTTTATAGGTTTATAGAAACTAAACCCAAAGTATCCACGAACAAGAATAAGCCATAGGCTAACAAGAATGATAAGAATACCAATGGCTCCAAGGAAATCAAAAATCATGCCTGCAATTAAGCCTCCAATCATTCCACTAAAGCGATATGATACATTTTCAATACCATAGTGAAAAATTTGCGCGGCACCCAGTGTAATTGAAGATAGGACCACTAGACCCATCAAATAGCCTGACAATCGACTAATTGCCTGAAAATCTTTGTGTGTAAAAAACCAAATACCCCAGGTAATTGCAATTAATGGAAGAATAAATGAACTGTATCCAAAGGTTAACTTGATAAAAAAATACCCGATCCAGACACCCAAGATACCCATTGGGTTTTCAATTAAAATATTTGGAGAGATACCTGGGTCTTCATATGGATTATAGCCGATCAAACTTGCAAAAATAAGTAGTGAAACTGCCACTGAAAGTATGCCAAGTATTTCCAGCCTTCTTTCCTTCATAAATAGAATGCTCCCATAGATAAGGTTATTAATATTATAATATTAATAACTAAAGTTATATAATTCATTTATACAATGAACCATTCTTGTAAAATGGTGGCTTAATTATAACGCAATTCAAAAAGTTTTTTCTAATTTTGATCTTAAGCTCAGTGCCCAGTTCAGCATGGGATGCTGAAACATAAGCTAATCCAATACCTTCATTTAAAGATGGTGATTGTGTACCACTTGTCACTTCACCAACAACTGCATCGTCTACCATAAGGATATAACCTTTTCTTGGGATTCCACGATCTTTCATTTTAATGCAGACAAGCTTCCGTCTCAAATTATTATTTACATTTATTAATGCATTTTTTCCAATAAAATTAATTTTATCTAATTTTGTTATCCAACCCAATCCTGCTTCAAGAGGATTTGTAGAATCATCAATATCATTCCCATATAAAGCATATTTCATTTCAGTTCTTAGTGTATCTCTACATGCAAGCCCTACAGGATGTATCGACTCTCCACCTTCAGAAATAATTGCATCCCAAATATCTATAATTTTTTCATTACTTCCGTAAATTTCATATCCTAGCTCACCAGTATAACCCGTCCGAGAAATAGTAACAGTTTCATTGCAAATCCTTCCCAATTTAAAGCAATAAAAGCTGATATCATCTAGTTGAACGTCTGTAATAGATTGAAGAATTTTCCTAGAATTAGGCCCTTGCAAAGCTATCAAACTGGTTTGTTGACTAATATCCATTATATCTACATTTTGTGGTTTATTAGCCATGAGCCAATCTAGATCCTTTTCAATATTTGCACAGTTTACAACTAACATAAAATGATCAGGATACCGATAAATGATTAAATCGTCAATAATTCCTCCGTCTTCAAAGCACATTGCTGAATATTGTGCTTGCCATGGCTCAATCATATTTAAATCATTAATTGTGATATAATTTAAAAACTCTTCTGCGCCATCACCTGAAACAATGAACTCACCCATATGACTAACATCAAACAAACCAGCACTTTTACGAACCATATTATGTTCATTCATAACACCAGAATATTGGATTGGCATTTGATAACCAGCAAAATCAACTAACTTGGCTCCAAGATCAACATGTCTACTATAAAGAGGGGTTTTTTTCATCATGATTCAAAATATTTTTTGAGTTTTGCCATTCCTTCATTGATATCATATACGTCTATACCTGAATATGCAAATCGAATAAAATAGTCCAACTCGTCTTTACTAGGCCTACCAAAATGATCTCTAGTACAAAAGGATACATTCGCATTTTTTAATGCACCAAGTTGTAATTCTTCGACCTTTGTCATTCCTTTTTCTTTCATAACATTATTTACATTAGGAAATATATAAAAGGTGCTTCTAGGTAAAGCTACATTTATACCATTAATAGCATTCAAACCATTGACTGTTGCATTTCTTCTATCTTTTAGTGTTTTCAAAAGATTTTGAGGACCAGCTTGGTCACCGTTCAAAGCTTCCACCATTGCTGCTTGAATAAAATGAGTAGTGCATGATTCTGCATTCACATTCAATTTTGAAATATGTTTAATAATTTCTTTTGGTCCAATAGTGCCACCTATTCTCCAGCCGGTCATCGCAAACTTTTTAGAAAATGTATAAAGAATCACTGTACGCTCTTTCATTCCAGGAATAGAAACAATGGATCGTGCTTCTCCATCATAAATAATTTCATAATATGCATCATCAGATAAAACCCATAGATCATTTTCGATTGCAAGCTCAGCTATTGCTTCCATCTCTTCAATGGAAGATTCAGCAGCGATTGGATTTTGGTAATTATTATAAATAATTGCTACCGTTTTATCAGTAATCGAATACTTTAAACGATCAATATCAATACCAAACCCTTTTTCACTAGATACATAGCTATATGGAATTGCTAAGCCACCTTGATATTCTATTTGAGATTCATAAATAGGATAACCCGGATTAGGATATAATACTTCATCACCAGGGTTCATGACAGATGCAATAAACTTTCCAATAGTAGGCTTACCTCCTGGCTGAACTGAAATATTGTCAGGCTCATAATTAACGCCTCGCTTAGAACCTACATCATAAGCTAATGCTTCTCTTAAAGGAAGAATCCCTTCAGAAGGACAATAGCCTGTTTTACCATCTTTAATACCTTTCAAGGTAGCTTCAACAATATTTTCAGGCGTGGGTAGATTAAAATCACCCAGATGGAATGGATAAACTTTGTTTCCCTTTTCAGCCCATGCACGTGCTTGCGCTGAAACAGCAAATGCTGTTTCAGTACCTAATTTTTTTAATTGTTTTGAATATTCCATAAAATCCTTAAATAATTTTGGCCAGGGCTTTTCTAATAACTGCTTCTAATCCACCTGAAAGTTCTCCAGAGGATTCTAGATCTTTTAGTATTTTATTTATTTGATTTGATTTATAACCAAGAGATTGAAGTGCATTTGCTGCATCTTTCACTACACTAGCGTCACCATCGTCAAGAAATCCCAAATCATTTTTTTCACTAATATCAGTTTCAAATTTCTCTTTTAATTCAACAATAATCCTCTTTGCTGTTTTAGTTCCGATACCAGGGATTACTGTAAGAGATTTTACGTCTCCATCAATTATACGACTTTTAAATTCCATTGGATTTGTACCGGATAATATATTCATTGCTGAACGTGGGCCAATCCCACTAATTAAATTTAAATTAAAAAATAAAGCTCGTTCATCTTCATCCTTAAAACCATATAAATCTAATATATCTTCTTTAACATGAAGGTGTGTTAGAATCTCTACCGGCACCCCTTTTTCAGGAAGCATTTCATACGTAGCAATTGATATGTGAAGTCGAAATCGAATACCTCCAACATCCAAGGTAGCTTCCGTGGGATTTTTTGAAAAAAGTCTACCATTAATTGAATTAATTAAACTCATAAATATTTGTTTTGATTAATATGACATAAAGCAATAGCTAATGCATCAGAAATATCCATTGATTTAGGCATTGAATCTATTTTTAAAATTTGTTTAACCATATATTGAACTTGTTTTTTATCAGCTGCGCCACTTCCAACTACTGACTGCTTTACTTTTCTTGGTGCATAATCAATGGCCATAAGCCCTTTTGAAGCTGCAGCTAACAGTAATACACCTCTAGCCTGGCCTAATAAAAGAGCAGATTTAACATTTCGACTATAAAATGTATCTTCAATTGCCATTACATGAGGTTCGAATTTGCTAAGCAAATTATTCATATGGCTATTTAAATATTCAAGGCGATTGGCTAAAGTTTCTTTTGACGGTGGCTTAATTGTTCCATAAGCAACTACGCGCATTTGACCTGCTTTTTGATCAATAATACCAAAACCTGTTGTATTTAAACCTGGATCCACACCAATTACTCTTTCAATTTTTTTCACTGATAATAAGTACTCTTTAAGATTTATAAATCTGCTTCATCAAATTCTACATTTGAATAAATATTTTGAATATCATCGTGTTCTTCCAACAAATTTAAAAGTGAAATTAACTTTTTTACCTGATCTCCAGAAACCTTCATCATATTTTTTGGCACCATTTCTACTGTGGATGAAATTACTTCATATCCTTTATCTGCCATCACTTCAGCAATATTCACAGTCTCAGATGGTGAAGCTGCAATTACGAATGTGTTGTCTATTACGTTAAAATCATTTGCACCAAATTCAAGGGCATGATTAAATGCTTTTTCTTCATTAGAATTATCAGATAAAGTGATTTGCCCCAGCTTTTCAAACATCCAACTAACAGAACCATTCTCTCCTAGATTACCTCCATATTTACTCATCAAATGACGTATTTCTGCAACGGTACGATTTTTATTGTCAGTCATAATATCCATCATTATAGCCACGCCACCAGGGCCATACCCTTCATATGATGTTTCTTCATAGTTAACGCCCTCTAATTCACCGGCACCCTTTTGAATAGCGCGAGTCATTGTGTCATTGGGCATATTAGAGGCTTTTGCTGTTGATATTGCTTGTCTTAGTCTGGGATTAGAATCAGTATCACTACCGCCAGTTTTTGCAGCTACCATAAGTTCTTTAATTATTTTAGTAAAAACTTTTCCACGTTTAGCATCTAGAGCTGCTTTTTTATGCTTAATAGTCGACCATTTACTATGTCCTGACATAAATTCCTCTAAAATAATAATAATTAAAAATGAAATTACGACTATAAGAACCTGAATCCCAATGAAGGTGTACAAAGAAATATTAAAACTATATAATCTTTAATTTTTGAATTGTGAACTAATGAAATTGATAAATAATAATAACCTTCGACTTTATGTTCTTATGATTTTTGCCATGCTAATATGGGGAGCTTCTTGGCCAAGTGGTAAAATTGTAGGTCAATACAGCACTCCACACATAATTATGGTTTGGAGATTTATTTTTGCTGCGCTAACAATCGCTTTGTTTATGTCATTTTTGAAAATCAATCTAAAACGGCCAAAATCTTCTTTAATCTATATAATAATTGCATCTATTTGTCTTATTGCATATAACTATAATTACTTAAAAGGTACACAAATAGGGATGGCAAGTTTAGGTGGAGTTATTGTTCCAACCTTAAGCCCTATAACTACATATTTAATAGCAACAAGAATATTCAATCAGAAAATTAACAAAAAAGACCTTTTTGGAATCACTATGGGAATTTTAGGTGGGCTTATTCTTATTCGTATATGGGAAATCAATATTTTAGAACTTATAAGTTCTGGAAACATTTATTTTATATTAGCTGCTATATCCTGGTCAATCGTTACAATTTGCACCCAAAAATCTAATGCAGATCTTCATGTCCTCAATTTTAGTTTATGGGTTTATATGCTAGCATTCTTCTTTTCATTTATTTTTGCCCCGTGGGATTTGTTAATAAAAGTTTTTGACCATGACATAACATTTTGGACGCATTTCTTAATTATATCTGTTGGTGCAATTGGATTTGGAACAACAATTTTCTTTTTAACTACTATGCGCCTTGGCTCAAAAATATCAACATCATTCATGTATTTAGTTCCTACTAGTGCAATTGGACTTTCAATAATTTTGCTAGATGAAAATCTAGCTTGGTCAACAATAATAGGTGGGTCGCTTGCTATAAGCGCAGTTTATCTAATTAATCGGGAGAATTAAATCTAAATTTTTCAATAAAAAATTTAGGTGGACGCTTTGGTTTACCTTTCTTATCTGTAAATACATGTAATGTATGACCTGTTACAAGTAAGTGGTTATCAGACTTACGATATATTTCATAGTTGATTTTCAACTTGATACCAATCATACCTTCAATGACTGTTTTAACAATTATCACATCTTCTAGTTTTGCTCCCTCCTTATAATCACATGTAGCCGAGATAACAGGTAAAAAATAGCCTGATTCTTCAATAACTGTAACTTTGATTCCCATATCGTTAAGGAGCTCTGTACGAGCTTGTTCAAAAAATTCAAAGTAACGAGCGTAATAAACCAAACCCATTTGGTCTATATCTTTATAAAATATTTTTGTTAAATAGTCAAAAGAAGTCATTAAGACTCAGTATAAACACCAATTTTATCATAGCGCTCAATTCGTTGATCTAAAAAAGAAGCAGAATCATTTTTTTTCAATATACCTAACTCTTCAAGAAGAACATTCTTTAATGTCAAAGCAACTTCATCAAAATTACGATGTGCGCCTCCTAAGGGTTCATCAATTATTCGATCACAAATTTTCATTTCTAAAAGATCTTCTGGCGTCACTTTCATAGCATCTGCAGCATCTGCAGCTTTAGATGCATCTCTCCATAAAATAGAAGCGCAACCTTCAGGGCTAATTACTGAATACCATGTATTTTCTAACATCAACATTCTATCACAAACCCCGATACCGAGTGCGCCGCCACTTGCTCCTTCACCTATTACGACAGAGATGATAGGGACAGTTAATTTGGACATTTCAAGAAGATTTCGAGCAATAGCTTCGCCTTGACCTCTTTCTTCAGCTCCAAGTCCTGGATATGCTCCAGGCGTATCAATCAATGTAATTATAGGTAAATCAAATTTTTGAGCTAATTTCATAATTCGAAGAGCTTTACGATAGCCTTCAGGTCTCATCATTCCAAAATTTCTAAATAAATTATCTTTGGTATTACGACCTTTTTGTTGTCCAATAATCACAACTTTGGTATCATTAATACTTCCAACTCCTGCAATTACAGCAGAATCATCACCAAAATAACGATCTCCATGCAATTCAATAAAATCAGAAGAAATATTTTCAATGTAATCTAATGAAAAAGGTCTTTGAGGATGCCTAGCTAATTGAACACGCTGCCAGCGTGACAGACCTGAAAAAATATTCTTTTGAGTCGATTCTCTTTCAGATTTAAGTGAAGAAATCTCAGAGGTATGATCCAAAGAACCTGTATCTATTTCAAGTTCAAGGATCTTTTGATCAATTTCCTTTAAAGGAATTTCAAAATCTAAATAATAGTTTGCCATAAGTTCTTAAAATTAAAATAAAATTTACTTATTCCATCCAAAAATACGCCAGATACGTAATCGCCAAACCATCCATACAGCTTCAAACATTATTGCTCTACTCATTTTAGACTCACCAATTGTTCTATCAATAAAAATTATGGGATGTTCATATAGTTTAAACCCTTTGATCCAAGCACGAAAATTCATTTCAATCTGAAATGAATATCCAGATGAGCTTATTTTGTCGAACTCAATAGATTCTAAAACGCGCCTTGTCCATGCTTTATAACCTCCAGTTGCATCTTTCAATGGCATTCCAGTAGCAAAACGTGAATAAAGATTTGCACCATAACTTATAATTAGTCGTCTAATAGGCCAATTCACAACACTTACTCCATTAATGTATCGACTCCCAATTACTAAGTCATTTAAATTTAATAATTCTATCATATGCTTGATTTCTTTAGGATGATGTGACATATCTGCATCCATCTGAATAATTACTTCATAATCTCTAGACAAAGCCCATTTAAATCCAAAAATATATGCACGCCCTAATCCATCTTTCTTTTTTCGAACCTCAAGATAAAGATTTGGATAAGTTGATTGTAAATCACGAATAATTTCTGAAGTTCCATCAGGCGAGCTATCATCAATTATCAGCATATGATAATCTGGATTGCGATCAAATACCTCATGGACAAGTATGGCTACATTTTTTTGTTCATTATAAGTTGGTGATATAATTAGTGTTTTCATTTCGATAAATTATTACGGATTTTTCTTAAACAATTTTCAACAGAATTTGGGACTATTCCCAACTCTGATTCAATTTTTTCAGTTTTCAATCCACTTTTTAATGGTCGCTTTGCAGTTTGATTCAAACTTGAAGTATTAATTGGACTAATAAGAGATCTATCTAGATTAAAAACCTTTGTAATTAACTGAGCGAAATCATAACGACTCATAAAATCTTTATCTCCATAATGATATAGACCAGTTAAGCCAATATCAACTATATTTTTGATAACGACCGCTATTGATTCAGTCCATGTTGGATTATTCCATTGATCATTTACTACATTTATTTCTTTATTATCTTTTAGCGAATCAACAACCCACTTAACAAAACTGGCATTTGTACGTTTCGTATAGCTATAAATGACATTTGATCTAATAATAGTTGAATTATTAAAATTATTTGTTAGCCAATTTTCAGCCACTAATTTAGTTTCTCCATAATAAGAAATTGGATAGGCATTATCTAATTCACTATAAGGTCCTGATAAGCCGTCAAAAACATAATCAGTAGATAATTGAATAAAATGACCAGTAAAATTTTGACAAAGATTTTTAACTCCTTCAATATTAATTTTTTTAGCAGAAAGTTTATCCTTTTCACATCCATCAACATCAGTCATTGCAGCTAAGTTTAATACAACATCAGGTTCAAACTTACTATAGACTCTTGCAACTGCATTTTTATCCGTAATATCAAGTTTAACACCTTCATCAGATTCACTCCTTCCTGTAATCACAATATTAAAGTTTTTCTTTAAGTATTTCTTGCATGCTACACCTAATTGGCCATATCCTCCAGTTATTATTATATTTTTCACTTTTTATTGTTTAATTGATTTTGAATGAATGAGCGACAATGTCAACCTGCCTCAATAGTAAATATTTATCATTTCCAGGATGAAATATCAGCATGTTAATAAAGTATGATCTATCTGAAGATTGATCATAAAAAAGATATGATATAAAAGGACCCCCTTGAGCTTCTTCTATACTTTCCCATAATCCTGTGATCTTCCAAGCACCCCAATCTTTAAACCTATGTGGTTCAATATTAAACATATAATCAGAATATTTAATTGTTTCAAAATATTCTGATGGAATTTTCTTAACGTATTCACTTACTGATGTAGAGTCACTAAAGACTAGACCTTCTTCCCATTTCACTGCAAGCCATCTATATGGTATATCTCTCCCCATCCAAAAAAATTGTTCTTTATCGCTTTCTTTAATAACTGTGTAACCCCAAGGTATTTTAAAAGTCCAACCATATTCTTTAGACAATTTATCTTCTAATTCTATTTGACGAGATGAACCTTCAAAAAGATGAACGCTTTGACGTTCAAAAAAAAGATCTTCATATTGCTTATTTAACCATGGCCCTTGATCTTTTGCACTTTCCATAATTTTATTTTCGTTTGGTCCATTAATAATCAAATAATTTTGATCTCTAGCAAATATATTTTTTGCAAAAATTAGCTGATTATCTCCCTCCATGCTTGACTTATACTGAGATGCTGACAAAACCTGCTTAATCAGCTTAACTCCCATATTCCTAGGGTGACTCCCAACAGCTGCAACTATTACGTTTACATGGTCATTTACATCGTTAAAATTTTCTGGGTTTACCCAAATCGTTTTATAATAAGCTTCTGGTTGAGGTGTAAACAATGTATCATTAAAAATAGTTGACAGTATATTCTTAACTGCAGCTCTATCTTCCAATGAGGAAACGACAACTAATTCATTATCAGCGCCTTGAGCGCGGGGTTTAACAGACTCACAGGATGTAATCAACATGAAAAATATTAATAGTAAGGTAAATTTCTTCATCAATTTAATTTTAGTCATGTAGTACAAAATTTGCTCTTTGCTTTTCAATTTGGACAGAGACTATTTTTATATGCACACTATCTCCCAATCTAAACTCTTCTTTAAAACTGCGTCCTTTAATACAATATTGATCTTCATCATAATAAAATTCATCATTTTCAAGAGTATCCATGTGTACTAAGCCTTCAGCCATTGATAATTTAAGGCCTACAAAGAATCCAAAGTTTGTCACACCTGATATAACGCCTTCAAAAACTGAATTGATTCTTTCAGCAAGCCATCTAAGCTGCTTTATTTTAATATATTCACGCTCCGCATTCAATGCTTCTATCTCTTTTTCATTAGAAAGTTTCAATGCTTCTTCAATTCTATCTTTCCAATCAGCTTTTGATTCAAATGAATGGCTACTTAACATTTTAATTATTCGATGCACCAATAAATCAGGATAACGACGAATTGGAGATGTAAAGTGAGTATAATCTTTGAAAGCTAATCCAAAATGTCCATTATTTTTTATAGCATACTCTGCCTTACTCATTGTCCTTAAGGTGACATTTTCGATTAAAGACCGATAAGGCGAATCTTCTACATGCTTCAATATTTTTTTAAAATCACTAGGAGACATTTCTCCCTCAGGTACATAGACACCTAATTTAAGTCTTTTTAATAACCCTCCAAATCTCTCCACTCTTAAAGAATCTGGTTTTGCATGAACACGATAGAGAAAAGTGAATTTATTTGGTAAATTTTTTGGTATTTCAACTGCAACAACCTGATTAGCTAGAAGCATACATTCTTCAACGATACGATGAGAAATAAGTCGTTCACTTGGTCTAATTTCATGCGGAATACCTTTATCATTCATATCAAATATTGGCTCTGGAATATCAAAATCTAAACTTCCATTTTTTGCACGATTTTTATAAAGAACAATAGAAAGTTTTTTTAGATGCTTTATTTGAGCTTTAAATGCGTGATTGTTTTTACCTTCAATTATATTCTGCACTTCTTGGTAAGTAAAGCGCGCTTTACTATTAATTACAGTTGGACGTATATCAACATTTAAAACTTTATAATCGTTATCTAATTGAATAATAGCAGAAATAGCTAAACGATCAACTCCAGGACGAATTGAACAGAGATCTGCAGATAATTCTTTTGGAAGCATATGTACAACCCCTTCTGCGAAATAGACTGAAGTACCTCTTATCATAGCTTCTTTATCAATTAGTGAATTTGGCGTCACAAAATGACTTACATCTGCAATATGTACTCCAATCTCAGTCCCTATTTTATTTATTTTTATTGACAAAGCATCGTCAAAATCTTTTGCCTCTTCTGGGTCAATGGTAAAACAAATATCATTTCTTAAATCTAATCTATTCTTTATTTCATTTTTAATATCATCTTCAGAATATTTTTTTACTTCCTGATTTATACTTGGAGAAAAAGACTGATCATAATCATACTTATGTAGAATCATTTTCAAATCATTGACTGGATCATTTGCATTACCAAGAACTGTATCAAGAACGGCAATAATGGGATCATTCGCATTACCCCAGTCTTTTACTTTTGCTTTAACTATCTTACCTTCAGATAAATCTTTATTAAATCCAATCAAGCGGATGCCTCGGCCAGGATTGATCGGTGAAATCTCAATGAAAAATTTTCCACCATAAAAGTATGTAACACCTATAAAAGTATTTGAACCGCGCTCTAAAACTTTATGAATTCTTCCGCTAAGCCCTTTAGAATTAGATCTGCCTTTAATTTTCACAAGCACTTTATCGCCATGAATAGCATCTGACATAGAACGACGGCCAATAAAAATATCTTCATTATCATCATTTGTAATTACAAAGCCAAAACCCTTTTGAGTTACCGAAAGCTTACCTTCAATTCTTCTAGGAGTTCTTGGCAAAGAGTAACGCTTACCTTTTAAAGTAACGATTTCACCATTATTATGAATTTCTCTAATCAAAATTTTTATAGCACCAATATCTTTTTTTCTCACTTTAAGTCGTTTAATTAATTCTTTTTGGCTTAAAGTATTGTTAGGAGCATTCGCTAATATATTTAATATTTTTTTTATCATAAATCAGAAGAGAATTTAATATGTATTTTCCCGCCTGTAGAGCTTTTTGAGAACCCCACAGAAATATCTAATGCAATCGTACCTTTATGTTGACGAAATCCAAGACCATAGCCTGGATGAATAGTATAATTACTAACTGCAGGTATATCTAAAAACAAGAATGATTGCGCTCGTTCTAAATTGCCAAATAACCATTCAAACGTTTGTATAAATACCCATTCAGATTCAAATTGACCTTCGTTATATCCTCTAATTGTATTTATGCCTCCAAATTTTATTTTTTTGGCTGAGCTCAACTTTCTACTATCTAAAAAAACACTTTCACCTTGTGAAGAAATCAAAATCACGCTATTACCAATATTTTTATATTTATAAAATTTAAACTTAGACTCTAACATTGTTGTTTTTCCTAAATGATCATTGAATTGTCCAAAAGTTAAGGTTGTCTCCAAAAATTTACCTGAATAAGGGAGCCATCTATTATTTCTCTGGTCCATCTTTAAACCAAGCATGATTGATTCTGAACTAAATTTTTCATTTAGTGATAAATCTTTCCCCGATTCTTTTTTTCCACCAAATCGCCACTGTCCAAAATGACTTAAGCCTGTAAGTAGCCCTGAAGTGGATTCTAGATAATACTTATTTTCAATAAAATTTTGATCAAATTGAATTAAGGTCCCAAATGGTAAGCTAAATGCAAATGGTGTTTCTAAAGAAAAATGCAATATTCTAGTATATGCATCCGGCTGTTGCCATTTAAGATCCATCATTGAGCCTTTTCGCCTAGGGTTTTCTAAATGCAGGTCAATTTCACCAGTAGTTATCCATTCACCATCTTTTCCTTTACTTGCTCCCAACAAACCACCAACCTGACTTTTAAACTGTGGATTAAAGTCAATTACAGCAGCTATTTTTTGCTTATCATACTTTGCGAATGATATGAAAGAATCGTCATCAATAAAAGGATATGAGCCCTTAATAGCTATTAGTTGACCTACCGCCTGATTTTGATTAGAAAGTCCTAAAATAGGCTTAAATAGCTGCTTTAAAACTGATCCTTCAACATTATGTTGCTTCATAAAATATATTGAATCGATTTTAGATTTAATTTGTATAAAATCGTATTTATCATTTTTATTCAATTGATAGAAACTTTTCCATTCTCCTTTTTCAAATAACTGTGAATAAAGCAGTGAATCAATTCGCTGAGCTTGGATTAGTCCAAAAGAAATCAAAATAAATACTTTAAAAATGCGCACGTACTTCTCCTTGAAGTTTGATAAAATTATCATATCGTGCATCATCTAAATACATTAAGGAGGTATTGATAGACAAGGATTTTCCTAACAGCAAAGATCCATTAAGATTAGTTCGGAAAGTACGATTATCCGAGAGTCCATTTAAAGCTTCAGGTGGCATTGCAGCAAAACCATTTGCATTCATATAGTCAACTTGTCCTTCAATTCTACCTGTTTTACCAATAAATCGAATACAATTTATCTTTATACCATAAGCACTTACATTCTTATTAGAAGTTTCTCCAATCGATGTGGCATCCTTATAATAGACTAATTTAGTTTCCCATTGTATTATGCCTGTTTGAATTTCCTTAAGTCCAATTTCTGTTGTATAACCTTTAACAAATCTTTGAGTAATCCAATTATTTTCACTTTTAACTTTAGAATTATGAAAATCTCCTGAAAAAACAAAATATTTATTAGTTTTTAATTGATACTGTGACTCAAGACCCCATTCATTTTCACTTCTTTTATCCCATCCTCTTGGATCCATGCCATTAAGATTCAAACTATTTTGAAACCAGATCCTATTTCGATTTGCATTTTGACTTTTTCTATGTATTAATTCATGACGAATAAATTGACGTTGGAACTGAATATTATTATTATTTTTATTACCAAAAAAATTCAGCTTATCTCCATAGAAATCTAAACGGTTCATTAGTCGATATTTAACACTTTTGAGATTTTTATATTTCCACTTAGAAAAATCAATTGAAAATTGATTTAATCCGTCCATAAGAAACCCATTTTTGTAGTTTCCAGTAAATACAGTATGAGCTACAAACGCTCCATTTACATCACGAATATATTCATTTAAGAGACTATCATATCTGTAATGGCCCAAACCAACGCCTACAGAGTCATAAACAACAGCACGTGATTCATTACTACCTTGTTTCGCATTAACAACTAAATCTAATTGAAAAGGACTAGCTTTTTTTCTATAATTGGCAGTCCCTCTAAGACTACTAAAATCGTTAATTATTTTTCCTTTATTATCTTCTTGAATTCGTTGGCGACCCATAAATCCATAAGCGAAACCTGAAGGTTGCCGAGAATTAAAATCTAATTGAAATATTTTTCCAACTTTAGTTGTTTCTAATATGGTAGAATCTGAAGAAGCTGCATTTATATCATCTCTTTTACCTATTCCAAAAGATAAATAGCGATTATTTTTTTTGTATTCAAGTCCAATCATGATATCATCAAACCTATAAATATTTTCACGCATTTCATGAATTAAAGTTAAAAAAGGTTTTATTGGACCTTTTAAAAAGCTTATATGCCCATCAAATTCTTGAAACTTTAAATTTGAATTAACCTTATTATACCTTGCTTGAGCAGTATTAATAAAAGCTCCTGAATAGTTCAAATTTAATTCTGAGCGATTTTTCGTTTGACTTCCTTGAGACAGTTGAGATAGATCAATTTCGCCAACCACTTTTTTTCCAATATTAAATTTAGTTTTTATTGACGATAAAGATTCATCAACTTGATCCTTATTAGAGTAAATATCCCAAGATTCATTAAAGTCTATATTTCTATCGCGACTTAGAGATCTAAATTGAGATCCATTTTGCCAGTGCGTTAAATCCAAGCCTAATTTTATTCTTCCAAATTCAATTGGTTCTTGTTTAAGTAAAAGTTGAAAAGCATTACCATTCAACTTTGTGGCATTTCTATTCGAGTAAATATTATTTTCATAAATTGAAAGTGCCCCTTCTGAAATAATAGATAATCCGCGCCTTAGAGCTATTTTTGAATCAAATTCTAATAATTGTTGACTTATAGGTGGGCGTATTGATCTCCCGGGAGAGTATCTTTGACTATTATCCATATTAGCTGAATTTATAAATTCATAATAAATTCGATTCTGCGAAGATATTTTACGGGCATAAGATCCGGACGGATCTGGGCTAAAAATTACTTTATACCTATTTGATTTCTGTGAAAAATCATTATTATAAATATATACTTCATTTATTAATTCATATTCACCAATAGAGTCTGCAATAACACCTGAGTCTCTAATAATATCGTTACTTTGAAAAATATTTTTTTGATTATCTGATAATAATGATGTTGAAGGGTTATCTCTTTCATCAATATAAGTAATACTAAAAGTAGATTTTTTACCTATACTTGAGTTCAAACTCGCTTGAATAAAACTACTCTTATAATCAGATTCTGAATATTGATATTCGATATCTATATCAGAATCAAAAAATATTAAATTTTTTGCAGTAAATATTATTTCAGCAGCACTGTAATCGATTGTGTAATCTTGGTCTTGGCCTCGTTTTAACTGAATACCATTTAGCCAAACTTTTTCAGAGCCCGATGAGATAACTACGTTTCTCAAACCAGCCTTTGAGGTTAAAAAGTAAGGGCCCTGATTTCCATCTTTACCTTTTATCTCTAATCGGTTATACTTTCCCTTTGATTGCCCAATAATAGTTTTTACACCTAAATTATTTTTATTAAAATAGTTTCTCAATCCAACTATATTTCTCTTATTATTATTATACTTACCGGAATTATTAATAACGGTAATATCTCCGGCTGTTAACTCGTTTAAAGGGTGTGAAACATTAAGATATACCTTATCTAATTCTTCTAAGGCTGCAGTGGTTCCATCTGGTTGAATGGGAATTGATTCATCCGTAACAGTTCCAGAAACTTGGATACTTTCACTTAATTTTCCAGCAATTTGTATTCGAAGCCCTCCATTTAAAGAACCTGCTCCCAGACTACTCATTTCTATTCCTCTAAAAAATGTACCTGATGCATTCATAGGATAAGTATTTAAATCTGAGGTTTGAGCAATAACTATTTTAGGGTTAACCGTTGTACTATCTTTATTATATACTAGTAGACTGTCTAATATTGGTAAATCTTCAATAATTGGACCAATTTGATTTAGAAGCTCTTTTTTGGTTGAGTCTTGTTGAGCTATCCCAAGGGATAGCAACATTAAGCAAATTGACCGATTATATACCGTCACTAATTTCATACATTATTAAAGACGAGCTTAGTAATAATAGAAGTGTATTTTTATCAATAATAGCATCTTTAATTTTTTCTCCATCTAATAATAATTGAATAGGTTTCATATCTAAAAATTCAATCTGGCCAGCTTCATTGATTATTAGCCAGGATAAATTAAATGGCAAAATAATCAATGGGTTTATTATTTCAATATTGAAACGGCGTATTATTTTTCCAGAACGCGAAAATAAATGCACTCTTCTATTACATTTATAAAGAAGTGCTAATTCATCAACTTTATTCAAAGCTAAATCAGAGATACAATTATCTATACTTATGTTTGAGTTCAAATCAAGAAACTGGGTTATTTTTCCTCCAAAGGCTTTAGTCCTATAGATATTGTTTAACTCTGGATAATAAATATATATGTTTTGTCGATTATCCATTGAAAAAAGAGCTGGATAAAAAGCACTTTTTGATTCAAGTTTAAAGGATGAGACAAAATTTAATTGAGCATCATATCTAATTAATCGATTAACTGTTTGATCCAAGATAAAAACATCTAGCTGATTTGAAATTATATCCACGGGATCAAAGAGCCCGGCGTCCTCTGTTCCATAGCCACCACGAATATCAATAGTATCTTTAGACCAAAGGCCTACTCTTCTTTTATCTGAATCCAAAAAAACTATACCTAAAGGCGATTTTACGAGTTTATCAGGATGAAAATCTTCTGATATAATATTTTGTTTAAGATCTAACCTACCTATAAACGTTGCCGTTTGAGAAAATGAATCCCCTATTACAATTAAGAAAAAGAAAAGAAAGGTTAATTTATTTTTCAGATTTTATTTCCTGAGGCTGAGATACAGGATGACTTAAGAACCAAACTCCAATAAATATCATAATTAGCGATATTAATTGAGATCCACTTAATCCAAAAAAATATTTAGTGTTGACACGTAAAAATTCAATAAAGAATCTTTCTGCACCAGCAAAAATTAAATACGTGAAGAACAAACTTCCGATAACAACTATTTTTATTCTTTTTTGATATAGAAAATAAAAAATGCCAAAACCAATAATTGATTCATATATTTGTGTTGGATGAACCTTCAAAACACCTGGATTAAAACCTTCTAGGCTAATCCATGGATAATAACTTTGAAAAACACTATAAGTTGAAGGAGGCAAACCATTAGGAAAAGCTATCCCCCATGGTCCATTGGTAGGTAACCCATAGTCATCGCCCACAAGAAAGCAACCAATTCTTCCAACAGCATATCCTAGAATTAAAAGCGGTGCAACTATATCTGCAAACTTAATCCAAGGTAGCTTATTTTTTTTGATGACATAAGTAACTCCCAAGGTACCACCCATTAAACCGCCAAGAAAAACCAAGCCGGCTCCGCTAAAAATCATCCCAGCTGGATCGGCTTTAACACGTTCAAAATTTTCAACCAAATAATATATCTTTGATCCAAGAATTCCACCCACTGCTGCTGCAAAAACAATATCACTTGCTAGCTTAGCATCATAGCCAAGTCGATTTAAATCTTTGTTGAGAAAATAATAACAGGAATAAAATGCCATCATTAGCATAAACCCATATGAATTAATCACTGGATGAAATTCAAAACCAAAAACACTGATAATCCCAAAATCAAATATTACTGGATACATTTAATGGTGACCTCCACAATTTGAGCAAAATTTATGTTCAGGCAGTAAACCTTGACCACAATTAGTACAAAAACTGCCTTTATTATTTGATGAAGTTGAGTTCGATTCTTGAAGCGTTTCTTTTTTCCTATTTACTGAAAACATCCACCCAACAGTTAAAGAGACTACTCCCAAAACTACCAATGGTTGCCATAAAGGTAATTTATGGCGAGTTGGAGGTTGAACTTGAATGTTTGATGTTGAAGGTGCGATGATTTGATCATCAGTAGATAGCATTGTTTGAAGTTTATTTATAGATATTTCCCCAGTTGGATTTTCATACGAGAAAGAAACTGATTTAGTGGTATTTGCCATAAAATCATGTAAATGAACTCGCTGAAAATTTATACCATGTTGATCTTTGAATTCTTCTGAATCTTTTTCTGAAAAGGTAAATTCTTCTGCAACCAAAGGCACTTGAACAATAATATGAGCATCATTAACAGAATGATTGAGTTCAAGGTCAAAGACACCCGAGCGTCGATCGCCTTTTTTTTCCAAGTTATAAAAAATAAATAGTCTGAACTTGTTCTCAAGAATACTTATCTTTACAAAAGATCGATTATTTGAATTCAAAATTCGTAAATTTTTAACCTCTGCTTGCGACGAAGCAGAACCACTAACAAAAAAAATAGAATCTGCATTTGTTGGAACACGCATTTCAAAATCTAAAGGTAATGATTCATCTTTTACCTCAGCATCTATTTCAGCCATAAGTCCATCAAAATAATACTCGGGGTATAGGACAACGTCGTAGGAATTAAATGGAGATATTTGCGCATAATTAAACCCAAAAAAAAGTACAATGATTATCAATCGATTCATTTAAATAAAAACCTTACAATTAGAGATTAAAGTTACAGCCAATAAACACAATTAATTAAGAGGAAGTAGTGAATTTTACTAATACAAATAGATCGTAAAATGTATGAGTATATGCAGCAACGCCGAATCCTCGCATTACATAAATCCCACCTAAAACTATTCCCGCAAGTGTTCTAATTAAAAATAAGTCAATAGAAGGCAACTCTCCATAAATACCAACGAAATGAAAGCCAGAGAAAACCATTGCGGATAGTAAAATAGCTCCAATATTTTTAGCAATTCCATTCCATTGAAATATAAAACCTATAACATGCGTTAACCCTGTAATAAGGATCACGCGAAATGCAAACTCTTCATAAATCCCAGCTCCAACAGCTAAGACAATATGTTGCATCAATCTACTGTCTTTTGTTGACATCATAAGTAGTGTTGGCGCCCACATCATCACAATGGTTAAGATAATAGCCCAACCTATACTCTCAAAAAACATGGTTAATAAATATTCACCACGTACAGTTGAGGACATTAGATTCTTTTTTTGACGAAGGAAAGCAACCATAAAACCAATGAGAAAAGTTCCACTAAATCCATAAAGACCGAATATGCCAAAAATTTCAAGTATCTGACGCATAAGAACGTCAGCACCATTCCTTAATAATGGTAGATCACTAGCTGAAATTGCAAAAACACCAATTTCATAAATAAGAAATAAAGGTAGCGTAAAAATAAAGCTATATAATGGTGAATGCGTCTCTCGCCAATAGTTTAATTCACTCATAAATTTAGTCTGAATCAATTTGCAGAACTGCCAATAATGCTTCCTGGGGAATTTCAACTTTACCGATTGTTTTCATCCTCTTTTTTCCCTCTTTCTGCTTTTCCCATAATTTTCTTTTTCTCGATATATCACCACCATAGCATTTTGCAGTTACATTTTTCTTTAACATCTTTACAGTTGAGCGTGATATTACCTTATTTCCTACAGCTGCTTGAATAGGCACATCAAACATTTGTCTCGGGATTAACTCTTTTAATTTAGAACACATAAATACACCACGGTTGTAAGCTTCGTTAGAATGAGTAATAAATGAAAGGGCATCAACAGGTTCATTATTAATTAATATATCTAATTTTTTTAAATCTCCTGAAATATAACCTGACAAGTGATAATCCAATGAAGCATAGCCTTTACTTGTAGACTTTAATTTATCATAAAAATCAAAAATAATTTCTCCTAGTGGCAAATCATAGTGGAGTTGAGCTTTATCAGCTGATATGTAGTTTGTATTTTTATACAACCCACGTTTCTTTTGACAAAGCGTCATTATATTACCAATGAATTCTTTTGGTGTAATAATTTCAGCAGAAACATGAGGCTCCAATATAGACTGTATTTCACCGGTAGGTGGCATTTTTGCTGGAGTATCAACTTCAATCACTTCACCAGATCTTAATTCAACTTTATATCTAACATTTGGTGTTGTAGTTACAAGTGCTAAGTCAAATTCTCGCTCAAGACGTTCTTGAATAATTTCCATATGAAGTAGCCCTAAAAATCCACAGCGAAATCCAAAGCCTAAAGCCTCGCTTGTTTCTGGCTCAAAAAAAAGAGAAGCATCATTGAGCTTTAATTTCTCTAAAGCCATTCTGAGTTGGTCGTAATCATCTGAATCAGAAGGATATAATCCAGAAAAAACCATTGGTTTAATATCTTTAAAACCTGGCAGTGCTTCTGATGCGGGATCTTGTTTTATAGTAATTGTATCGCCTGGAAGGATGTGTGAAACATCACGAATATTTCCCAATAGATATCCAACATCTCCAGAACGAAGTTCTTTTGATGGAACTTGCTTAAGTATAAAGTGACCTACTTCAGTTATATCATACTGGGTATTATGCGTAAAAAATTTTACAGTTACGCCTGCTTTTAATACTCCATCAAATATTCTTATATAAGGGATAGCACCCTTATACTTATCATGAATAGAATCGAATACCATGGCACGTAACGGTTTATCCGATCTATCTTCAGGTGCTGGTATTCTATTAACAATTGCATCAAATACATCTTCAATTCCAATTCCACTTTTAGCACTAGTGCAAACGATCTCTTTTTCATCACATCCAATTAATTCTTTTAATTGACTCTTAACCTCATCTACACGTGCACTTGCTAAGTCTACTTTATTAATTATAGGGATTATTGTAAGATTACTATCAATTGCAAGATACGCATTACTTACCGTTTGCGCTTCAACACCTTGAGCTGCATCAACTAGTAATAGTGCTCCCTCACAAGCTGCGAGTGAACGAGATACTTCATAAGTAAAATCAACATGACCAGGTGTATCAATTAAGTTAAAAGTATAAACTTGTTTATCTAAATGAGTGTATTTCATTTGAATCGGATGACTTTTTATAGTTATCCCTCTTTCGCGTTCCAAGTCCATACTATCTAGCACCTGCGCCTTCATATCTTTCTTAGCTAAAGTATTTGTTTCCTCTAAAAGCCTATCAGCAAGAGTAGATTTACCGTGATCAATATGAGCAATAATACAAAAGTTGCGTATAGTTGAAATATCCATATTTTAAAATTACCTTATTATTATCAGAAAGAACGATTCAAAAATGGAGTTTTTTTTTGAATAATAATGTAAATTATAATTACTATTTTTATCGTTAGGAATCCAAAATGAAAAAATTATTATTTTTATTACTATTTTGTTTAAATGCTTGTGAAGAAAAAAAGAGTGGCGAAATGAGTCTATTTATTGGCACATGGAAGGTAACTGAAATGGGGACTTATCAATCTGCTAAATGTAGTGGTGAAATTGACGATACTGAATGGAGAGGCTTAAAAGGAAAAGGATTAACAATAACGCTTGAAATTTACGATGATGATACAGGCAAAGAAATAATTACAGGTCCAAATGCTAATACAACCACTTTTACTTGGTATGATGTAGGTGATACATTTTGTTTTAGTGGAGACTGTTATAAATATGAAATGGCGCCAAACAATAATTCATTTTTTGTCAATGTTGAAGAAGAGTCATATTGCCTTGATGAAAATTATGAAGTTACCGGGGATACTTCTGAAAGAGAGTGTGTAAGTGCTAGTACAAGTAATCAATGGTTCCCTCCTAAATGCCACAAAACCAAATATAAAAAAGAGATTTAATTAACAAGAAACCCTGGGAATAAAGGGTTTTTTATTCGTCAAATTTTACTGAAACTAACTTTGAGACACCTTTCTGTTCCATGGTAACACCATAAAGATAATCTGCAACTTCCATAGTTAGTTTATTATGAGTTACAACGATAAACTGAGTTTCATCAGCGAATGAATTAAGTACGCGCTTAAATTTTTGAATATTCACATCATCCAAAGGTGCATCTACTTCATCAAGAATACAATAAGGGCTGGGTTTATACTGATAAATAGCAAATAAAAGTGCAATCGCTGTCAGTGATTTTTCACCAGCTGATAACATTCTAAGTGATTGATTCTTCTTACCAGGTGGTTGAGCATGAATAGAAATATTGGCCTCTAGTGGATCTGGATCTCCAATTAATGAAAGTGTTGCAGTTCCCCCTTCAAAAAACATTCCAAATAATTTACTAAAATTTAATTTTATATTATCAAATGTCTCTTGAAATTTTTTCCTCGCAACTCTATCAATTTGTTGAATAGTTTCTCTTAAATTGTCTTCAGAAGTAGTTAAGTCAATTCGCTGTTCAATGAGTGTTTTTAAACGTTTTTGTTCGTCTTCATATTCATATTGTACAGCCATATTAATTGGACCAATACTATCAATACTTCTCATAATTTGTTCAACACGTAGTTCTAAATCATCTAGATCATCATCAACTATCAAATCAGAAGGAATATCCATTGTATAACGATCTTTAATACGTTCTTTAATAATATTTACACGCTGCTCTCGTTCAACAATTTTTAATTCATTTACTTTTAATTCTTCTAGTAAAGCTTCGCGTGATTGCTGTTCAGAACGAATTTGGCTTTGTATTTCTTCCATAGAATGATAAGTATCATTGACAGTGTCTTGCTTGAGTTTTAAAACAGAACGTTCATTTACTAATTTTCCAGAAATAGATTTAAGTTCAATGTCAGACTTTGCAACTTGTTCTTTGAGTAATTGTCTTTGAGAAACTAATTCTGAAATCTCTGTTTGAATATTTTTTTGTCGGTTATCTAATTCTTCTATTGTTTCTTTCGCTACTTGTTGTTGAAAATTAAGATTGTCGCGTTTATTCTCTAGATTAAGTAATTCAATACGTTGATCTTGAACAGCTTGCTGAAAAGCATCACGCTCAGCTTGCTTACTGATAAGTATTTTAGAGGATTGCTCAAGCTTAGCTTGAAGATCTTTTATAGCTTCTTCACTTTTAGATAGATTTGGAACTATTTTTTTTTCTGATTCTAAAAGATCTTTAATATGTTTTTTAATATCGACTAATTGTTGATTGGATTCTTTGATTGCCTCAAGATTTTGAGATTGTTTATAATGATTTTGAATAAGACCAGTTTCAATTGTAATAAGTTCTGAAGATAAATTTTCTAATTTATCTTTTAATAATTCTACTTTTGAATCCTCAGTCTCAATTGTTTTTAATAAAGAACTAAGAGACATATTATCATTTTTATTTTGCTCAATTAATTCATTTATATTCTTTTTTAATAATTTTATTTTTTTAGTTCGCCCGAGAAGCCCACCCTCTTCATCTTTACCTCTATATTTTAATAAGAAATTTTCGCCAGAATACGCACCATTTAAATCCACTACATTCCAACCTTCAAGATCATGAGCTTTAAGTGCATTTTTTAAATTATCGACAATTAATAAATTGCCAACTAACGCATATGCCAGCCCCTCATTTTCACTACTAACACCAGACAACTTTACTCCTGATCCTAAAATATGATTACCTTTCGGAACTTCTTTTGAGTTATTCTCCAATTCACTTATCTCATTTAATGGTAAAATTGATAAGTTACCAATTTCTTGATTTTCTGCTTCAGAAAGAATATTCAAAGCAGTAATTCGGTCTTTTGAAACAAGACACTTGGACCAATCACCTAACGCTGCTTGAAAGGCTATATTGTATTTTTCTTCCATTTGAAAAAGCTCGCCTACTGTACCAATAATCCCTGAATACCTTTTTGGCTTTTTGAGTACAGTTCTTACTCCACTGGGATAGCCTTCTTTTTGGGAGACTAATTCTTCATAGAAAGCAAGTTGGCTTTTTAGATTTGATAATGAAGATTTGTCTTGATGTATTTTCATAGAAAGACTGGATTGATTTTCTTTGCTTTCATTAAATTGAGTCCGAATATTCTCTAATTCTTTAGTAGTCATATCGCTTGAATTACTCAATTGAGCTTTCTTCGATTCTAATTCTTTTTGGATTTTTCGTTCGTTTTTCTCTTCAACTTGTGCATGATTAATTTTATTAATAATTATAGATAGAATTTCATTTTTTTCTAATAAAAGTGATTGAGTTCTATCTAAGAGTGAACGGTCGTCCGCAATTTTCTTTTCAGCTTCCCAACGAGCACGTTGGGCGGATTCTAAATTTTCTTGGGAATCTTTATATTTATTTTCTATAATTGTAAAATTAGATTTTTTTGTTTTATATTTAATTAACAATGATTCAACTTGAGGTTGAAGTTTTTTAATTTCATTATTACTAATATCAATCTGACTTATTAATTGAGATTTTTTATTTTCACTTGAAGAAAACTCGTTTTTTAAACGTTGTATGTTTAGCTCAGCCGCTTTGTCTTGTTCTGACCAAACTAAAATATTATTCTGAAAAGATTCACGATCTTCTTCTAATGCACTTAAAGCTTTTTGTAATGACAATAAATCTGACTGTTGTTCAACATAAAGTTTTTTTAATTGAGCTAACTTTTTTTCATGAATATTTTCATCAGAGACCTTCTCATCTTTAAGATGTAAGAACTCTAAAACTTGTTTACGTAATGGTGATATCTCAACTTCATGATTGTGAACCTTAATGTAGGCTAAAGCAATTTCTTTATCTTTTAGTTCTTCATTTAATTTTTCGTGACGTTTAAACCGTTTTAATTGGAGATTTAGACTATGAACTTTCTGCTCAACTTCTTGGACAATATCATTAATTCGATCTAAATCTTGTCCAACTGCATCAAATTTCCGCATTGCAGATCTACGTTGCTGTTTATATTTATTAATACCAGCTGCTTCTTCAAACATTCTTTTGCGATCATCCGCTGTTTCTGAAAGAATTTGTTCAATCATTTTTAATTCGATTACAGAGTACGCATCAGATCCCATACCGGTATCTACAAAAAGATCGTGAATATCTTTAAGCCTGCAAGGTATTTTATTTATAAAATATTCTGATTCACCATTACGATAGATTCGTCTTCCTATCTCAACATCATTATATTCAACAGGTAGTTTGCCTTTATTATTATGTACAGTTAAGAATGCTTCGCAAACAGAAAGAGGCTTAAGATTCTCAGCTCCATTAAAAATAACATCGCCCATTTTTCCAGAACGGAGAACAGAATATTTTTGTTCACCTAATACCCACCTTATGGCATCAACAATATTTGTTTTTCCGCATCCATTAGGGCCAACAATTACAGTAACGCCCTCACCAAATTTTAATTTTTCTTTTTTGGCGAAAGATTTGAAACCATGAATATTAAGTTCTGATATATACATTTACGAGGTTAATAAAGTCAATTAATCTAATATCTATTCGAGAAGAAAACCATATAGAGAATGCACAAAAATATAATATTTTGTGTAGTTAGCCTGGCGGCCATTGCATTTGGCGACCGCCCATAATATGCATATGAATATGATAAACTGTCTGCCCACCATCATCGTTCGTATTAAAAATAGTTCTAAAGCCTTTCGAATCAATTCCTTCATCTTTTGCAATTTTTTTGGCTGAAAGAAGTAATTCTCCAGCTAAATTTTTATCTGATGATTTCAATTCATTTACTGATCGAATATGTTTTTTAGGTATAACTAAAATATGTACTGGAGCCTTAGGATCAATATCTCTAAAAGCTAGAATATGTTCATTCTCATAAACTTTTTTGACGGGGATTTCGCCATTAATTATTTTGCAAAATAAACAATTATCCATTTTTATAGTTCAAAATTTGATTGAGGTTAGCTAGACCAACAATTGCTGATGTTTCACTTCTTAACCGTCGAGAACCTAAATTTATAGTTATTGGTTTTATTGCTTCTAGAGCTTTTAATTCAACATCTGAAAAATCACCTTCAGGCCCAATAATAATATTGTATGAATTATTTTCTTTATTCAAAATGTCTTTTAGGGAATCTGAGCCACTCATATGACAAAGAATATTGATATGTGAAGAATTTTCACGAATCCAATCTTCAAGTGAAGAAACTGGGAAGATTGTAGGAAAAAGACTTCTGCCAGTTTGCTTCGCCGAGGATTGAATTATTCGTTCAGCACGATCTATGTTTAATTTCTTTTTAATACATCTATCAAATATTACTGGTTGAATTGACTTAACTCCTAGTTCTGTGGCTTTCTCTATAACGATATCCATGCGGCTACCTTTCACCAAACCAATAACTAGATTAATATTAAACCTAGACTCACCATAATTAGGAACTGATTTTTGAATCAAGCCTGAAACTAGATTATCCTTGATTGAGGTAATTAAGCTCTTATAGGCACAGCCTTGGCCATCTAAAAGCCAAACTATATCATCAATTTTCCCTCTCAAAGAATTGATGCAGTGAGCAGATTCAGATCTTGAAAGAGAAAATTTATTTTGGTTAATTTTATCCGGATTTATTGTGAAATAACGTTCTTCCATTAGCGACGGGAATTCGCGAAAGTCCAGGTGATATTAATTGTAGTCCCACCGTATTGCTTTTTATCATCAACAGTCTGCCCCATAGGAAGAAATTCAAACCCAATTGAAGGTGAGATTGAGGAGCCACCCATTTGCAAAAATGAAACCCCAATAACTATTTGTGCTCCATATGATGTAAATGTGGGTGCTTTTCTCCATCGTTTATTAAACTTCCGATACTCTTCATTTCCATCGATCGCCAAAAGAGGCCCCCCTTTAACTTGAACAAATGGGGAAAAATTATTTGCAATTTTTCCTTCAAATGGCAACCATCTCATTGTTGCATAAACCGGTAAAAGAATGAGCGCTTTATCACCTACATTTATATATTGACCAGTATATTGATTATAAACAGGAATTTCTGTTTCATTCTTAATATCATAGTAACGCGCTTCAAAGCCGTAAAATAGATTTTCTTTTAATTGCCCACTTAAAATAAAATGGATACCTGAACCTTGAGTGCCCGTGGTCATGCCAATTCCTTTTTTCATTTGTGCAACGCTATTTGTTATAATAAGACCCCAAAGTATTACAGGTAATATTTTTTTCATGCTTTAGCCTGATTCTTTCTTCTTATATCCATCATTTTCCCCCAAGTATCTTTATTTGCTTTTAATCTTTCTACAACTTCATCCTGTAATATCGATTTGTTAAATATTTCATTTACATCTGATTTGGTTACTTTTGTATACCATATTCCTTTAGGATAGATTACTACAGCAGCACCCATTTCACAGGCATCTAAACAACCACTTTTATTTGCACGCACTCTACCTTTCAAGCCATGCTCATTTATAAGCTGAACAAATTTCATACGAATTTCTTTACTTCCAAGTCTTGCACAATCTCCTTTATTACTACAGTCTGTACGTTCATTAGTACAAATAAATATATGTTTACTATATTTCATTCTGGTAATAAAATAACTTTACCTATTTGACTACTATTTTCTAAATAATCATGTGCATCGCGTATTTCCCCAAATGAAAAAGATCTATCAATTACAGGTTTAATCTTTCTATCTAATATCAAAGATAAACATTCACTAAAAGCAGCTGAGTCACCCATTGTTGAACCCATAATATTTTGTTGCTTGCTAAATAGATGTCTAAGATCAATATTTACTTTGGGTCCTGTGGTTGCACCACACGTAACCAATCTTCCACCTTTTCCAAGAATCTTCATACTTTTTTTCCATGTGGATTCACCCACATGTTCAATAATTACATCTACTCCAAAACCATCCGTATATTCATTTACTTGATTTACAATATTTTCATTATAATGATCTAGAACAAAGTCAGCACCAATATTCTTAGCATGATCTCGCTTTTGTTCTGATCCACCAGTCGCGATAACATTACATCCTTTAGCTTTAGCAATTTGTATAGCCATGGTACCTACGCCTGACCCAGCACCCCAAACAAATACTGTCTCTCCCAATTCTATTTTAGCTCTTCGAACTAACATCGTGTAAGCAGTTTGAGCAGTTAAAGGGAAAGCTGCTGTTTCTTCAAATGAAAGATGACTTGGCTTTAGATAAACATTGCGCTCTGAGATTACTAAATATTCACAAAAAGTTCCATCTTGAGTTTCACCTAAAATACCAATCTGATTACAATAATTTTGCTTGCCATTTCTACAGTAATGACATTTATCACAATAGGTTAGAGGTTGAATACAAACTTCATCATTCACATTAAATTTAGTTACCGCATCTCCGATTTCAGTAATAACACCTGCTCCATCACTACCTAGAATCATAGGAAGGGGGACACCTGGGACACCGCGACGAACCCAAAGATCCAAATGATTCATGGCGGCAGCTTTAATTTGAATAATAACTTCATTTTCTTTGGGCTTTGGGCTGGGAACCGACTCGTAATTCAGAACTTCTGTTCCACCATGTTTGTGAATACGAATTGCTTGCATTAGTCTTCAGTTCTAGAAAAAAATATTCTATCAAGACTATATTTACCTGGGCCTAATAAGAATAGCGCTAAAAAAATAGAGAAATAGAGCCACGCTTTTTCAGGACTACCCGTAGTTGTGATATGATTAAAAGCAGCCACAAACATCGTAGCTGAAGCTAAGAAAGAAGCTGGACGAGTAAATAATCCAAATAATATTAATATGGCGCAAATAGATTCTGCAAATGCTGCAGTAAAACCAAAAAGTGGGTTCGCAAAATCTAACATATCACCAAAATATTTACTAAAAGCGTTTCCAAGATTTGTCCATTTACTAGGATTTGTAATTTTACCCCAACCATGATTTGCAATAAAATAATATCCTGGAAGCAACCTTAGAAAAAGTAAACCTAAATCTTTTGAGTTAGGGTTTTCTTTAATAAAACTAATTATTTTTTTCACGAATCATTTCCTTGGTTTATATCTTCATAATCTGCGTCTTTAATATTCATATTCTTATACGAATCTTTTTCTTTAATCGATGGGTTATTATGTTTTGAAATAAATTTCTTTTTTAATGAATAAGCAAAATAAGCCAAAGCTCCAAGAATTAACAATTTTATCATACTATAAACCAGTTGCTGGATTAAAGAATTTTGTTCCGGTTGCTGGTTGCCTTATATAATTAATCACCTCATCAAGGTCACCTTTATTATTAACAAAATCAATATTATTTGTGTTAATAATTACAAGCGGGGTATCTTGATAACGGAAAAAATATTCATTATATACTTGATTAAGTGCATCAATATAATCTTCTGACATATTTTTTTCAAAATCTCTTCCGCGCCTAGAAATATTCCGCATGAGGGTTTCTGTATCAGCTTGTAAAAAAATAACTAGATCAGGACCTATCACATTTTTCTCCATCATATTTGCTACTGAATCATAAAGAGTCATTTCTTTTTCATTCAAATTAAGTGATGCGAATAAACGATCTTTTACAAACATATAATCAGTAATAACCAAGTTTTGAAACATATCAATCTGTCTTAAGTCTTGCTGTTGTTGAAAACGTTGGAGTAGAAACCAAAGCTGTGTTTGAAATGCATGACGTTCTGGGTCTTCATAAAAATCTGCTAAGAATGGATTATCTTGAAATTCTTCTAAAACTAGCTTTGCACCCAGACGCTCAGAAATAAGTTTTGCTAAACTTGTTTTTCCAACACCAATTGTACCTTCAATTGCCACATAGTATAGATTCCTCATGCAGTTTTTTCCAATTTATGATTTCGTACACTTGACGTGTCAAGACATAAAGATAATAGTTCTGAAACTGATCGACCATAATCTTGTACCATAAAATCAGGTGAAATTTCAGCCCATGGAACGAGGACAAATTTACGAGCAAAAAGCTGTGGATGTGGAATCTTTAAATTTAATAAATCCACTGATTTTGTTTCATATGCTAATATATCTAAATCAATTACTCTTGGTTCATTTTTTTCATGATTTTGAGGACGCCCTAACATGAGTTCAATGCCTTGACAAACTTGAAGCATAGATTCTGGTGGAAGATCCGATTCTAATTCAACCACTGTATTTAAGAACGTTGATTGATCAGTCTTATACATAGGTTCAGTTTCATAAATAGATGCAGTTCGTTTCACACTAATCTCGTCTCTAACGTCTATGGCTGCAATAGCAGTAAAAATATTTGTTTCTCTATCACCAATATTTGAACCTATTCCTAAGTAAACCAGCTCAGTCATAATCCTTTTGGCTTCTTTCAATTTCAACTTCGATAGTATCTAGAACCCCTTTTATAGGAGCATGTGGCTTTCGGACGCGCACCACAATGGATTCTATTCGACGATCCTTTAAAATATCTGCTGCTATAGAATTGGCCAGTGCTTCAATTAAATAAAACTTATCTCTTTTTACACAACTATCAACTATTTTATATATAGACTCATAGTTAATTGTATCTTTTAAGTTGTCTGAGATACATGCGGATTGTAATGATAAAGATAATTCTACATCTACTTCGAATTTACCGCCGAGATCCTTTTCAGATTCATTAACGCCATGAAACCCGTAAAGCTGTATATTTTTAAGTCTAATTATTCCCATGAGAGAAAGAATTTAAAGGGGGTCATAATGGTTAGTCAAGGTAAGGAATTAGAAAAATCACTTTTCTAAAGTAATTTCAAATCCATTGTATTCATTGTCTGGTAGTACTGATGGAAATATAAATTTTGTATCAGTTAAAATAGAATAAATGTCTGAATCACTAACTTTGACTTTTTCTAATGTATTCAATTTCCATTCGTGGCCAATTTCATCAAACCTTCCAGGGTAAGCTTGAGCTCCTAAAATACTTGTAAGTGACCAATAAAAATATTCTGTAATCATACAATCATAGGTACATGTTTCATCATCATACGAATACCAAGCACCGGCTGGATAATTTGATGGTGGCGATATAAAATATCCTCCACGAGCCTTATCCATTGCATTTGCAATAGCAGAACCTTTTTTTTCTGCTAATTCGGGATAGACTTGCGAATACCCTTCATGAGTTATCAAATGAAGAACTTCTTCTAAAGAAGCATCAAAACGTGAATTTGAAGTATTTTTATTAAATATTACTATTGTCTCATCATCATAAAGCCCTTGTGCATGATCTAAGTCTGAACCTTCATATATAAATTTTTCTGATTCATCTTCATCTTTGAACATTACCAAAGTAGCACCAACTGAATTCATTTTATCTACGACCAATTTATTATCCACTTTACCATTTTCATCATTATCTAAATATTGAGCTAAAATTTTAGCCGCATGAATTACTTTTGCATCGCCAGTGTTGTTTGTGGCTAATATTTTTATACCAAAAACAGTAATCGATTTTGTAAATGTGTTACCATCAGTTTTAACCTCTTCCTTGCTAGTGCATGAATAGAGATTTAAACAAAAAATTAGAAACAGAATCAATAGTTTAGGTTTATGATTCATGAAAAAATACTCCATTAATTTCAAATTAAACTAATATTAATCCTGCATGTTAATTATATAAAAAAAGCCTCCTTTAGTTTCCTAAAAGAGGCTTTAGTAAAAAAGTAGTAATCCTCAGATTACATCATTCCGCCCATGCCGCCCATTCCTGGATCCATTGGAGGCATTGCTGGAGATTCCTTCTCAGGAATTTCAGTCACTGCTGCTTCCGTGGTTAGAATCATGCCTGCAATTGAGCTAGCATTTTCAACAGCCACGCGAGCAACTTTTGTTGGATCTATGATACCTGCTTTAAACATATTTACATATTCATGAGTACGAGCATCATAACCAAAGTCACCTTTACCTTCACGAACAGCTTGCGCAATAATTGAAGGTTCGACTCCTGCATTTGCACAAATTTGACGAATTGGAGCATCTAAAGCGCGACGCATAATATCTACACCAACTGCTTCTTCTTCATCAACTTTGATCTTATCTAAAGCAGGAATAGAACGAAGTAAAGCAACACCACCACCAGGGATGATCCCTTCCTCTACTGCTGCACGAGTTGCATGAAGTGCATCTTCCACACGTGCTTTCTTTTCTTTCATTTCTACTTCAGTTGCAGCGCCTACATTAATAACAGCAACACCGCCTGATAACTTTGCTAAACGTTCTTGTAATTTCTCACGATCATAATCAGATGATGTTTTTTCAATCTGAACTTTGATCTCATTGATACGAGCTTTTATTGCATCAGACTTACCACTACCACCAACAACTGTAGTATTATCTTTATCAGATACTACACGCTTAGAGGTGCCAAGGTATTCTAAAGTTGCATTTTCCAATTTGTAACCAGCATCTTCAGAGATGACAGTTGCACCGGTCAATACTGCAATATCTTCAAGCATAGATTTACGACGGTCACCAAAACCAGGTGCCTTCACAGCTAAGACTTTAAAGGTACCACGAAGTTTATTCACAACTAAAGTTGCTAACGCTTCACCTTCAACATCTTCAGCAATGATCATAACTGGTTTACCAGTCTGAACAACTTTTTCTAATAAAGGAAGAAGATCTTTCATATTAGAAATTTTCTTATCATATATTAGAATGTATGGATCTTCTAACTCGGATTCCATGTTGTCAGAGTTAGTAACAAAATAAGGAGAGAGATAACCACGATCAAATTGCATCCCTTCAACTGTTTCCAAAAAGGTTTCAGCTGTTTTTGATTCTTCAACCGTAATCACTCCATCTTTACCAACTTTTTCCATAGCTTCAGCAATTTTATCACCAATTTCTTGATCATTGTTTGCAGATATTTTTCCAACATTAGCAATTTGTTCAGTATCAGGTAAGTCTTTACTTTGCTTATGCAATTCTTGAACTACTGCTGCGGCTGCTTTGTCAATACCACGTTTGATAGACATTGGATTTGCACCTGCCGTTACATTTTTTAAACCTTCAGCAACAAGGGCTTGAGCTAAAACTGTAGCAGTTGTTGTACCATCACCGGCAACGTCAGAAGTTTTTGAAGCAACTTCTTTAACCATCTGTGCACCAACATCTTCTAATTTATTTTCTAATTCAATTTCTTTGGCAACCGTGACACCATCTTTGGTGATCGTTGGTGCGCCAAACTTTTTCTCGATAACAACATTACGACCTTTTGGTCCAAGTGTTACTTTAACCGCATTAGCAAGCTTATCCACACCGGCCTTAAGGGCATTGCGTGCTTCGAGATCATATGAGATTTCTTTAGCCATTTTTATTCACTCCTTATAGGACAGCGAGAATATCGCTCTCGCGCATAATTAAATAATCTGTTCCTTCAAATGAGAATTCAGTACCACTATATTTACCATATAGGATCTTATCTCCTTTTTTAACTTCCATTGCTACTTGAGTTCCTGAGTCAGAGACTTTTCCTGGACCCGTTGCAGCAATAGTGCCTTGTTGTGGTTTTTCCTGAGCAGTATCTGGAAGAATGATTCCCCCTGAAGACTTTTCTTCTGCCGCTGCAGGTTCAACAACAACACGATCAGCCAAAGGCTTTACATTTAGTGCCATTTCGCTTACTCCTGTTTTCTTATTTATTAAATTTCATTTATATTTATTCCCACATTAATGTGGGGCGGAAATTATACTTTTTAAAGCAAGACTCGCAATACATTTTAGCACTCTAGTATTTAGAGTGCTAAAATATATTACTTAACTAAAATCAGTTTCTTTGCTTGTCTAAACTCA
>Ga0209403_10000876_pt1 | contig 41464 bp, 41 predicted proteins | sample ArcticOcean_MG_C_8_FD_187440 | JGI IMG/M metagenome (GOLD analysis project Ga0209403, IMG submission 187440) | Marine microbial communities from western Arctic Ocean - ArcticOcean_MG_CB11_86 (SPAdes) (version 2) | ecosystem: Environmental > Aquatic > Marine > Oceanic | place: Arctic Ocean...
CACGCCGCATACCAGACCACGGAGATCAAAGCCGGTCGATGGGCGCCTCTGGCGAACACATACCTGCGAGGTAAGACCCTCGGCGTCATCGGCACCGGAAACACGGGCAGCGAGGTGGCGCGAATCGGCAACGCCCTGGGCATGAAGGTCATCGCCTGGACGTTCAATCCCTCGCCTGAGCGCGGGCATAAACTGGGTGTCGAGTTTGTCGAGTTGGACGACCTGCTGAGACAGTCCGATGCGGTGACCATCCAGGTCAGGCTTAGCGACGATAGCCGGGGCATGCTCGGCAAGCGGGAGTTTAACTTAATGAAGCCCGGCGCTCTCTTTGTGAACGGGGGGCGGGGCGATCTGGTCGACACAGACGCGCTCGTCGAAGCCCTCAACTCAGGGCACCTCGGCGGCGCAGGACTGGACGTCTTCGACCCGGAGCCACCGCCCGCGGACCATCCAATTCTGAAATGTGAGCAGGTGGCATTCACACCCCACATCGCCGACCAGACCCCCGAGGGCATCGAGAGCCTGAACGAAGGCATCGTCAGCAACGTCATAGCCTTCCTCGAAGGCCAGCCCCAGAACATAGCCAACCCATAGGCTACGTCCGGCCTCCTCTCCCTCAATGGGAGAGGACTGAGGTGAGGGTCCCCTTTCCCACTTGGGGGAGAGGATATTGGTGAGGACCAAATGAACGCCGCAATGGACGGAAACCGTCGCAACTGGGACGAACGCGTTCCCATCCATGCCGCGTCCCGCTTCTACGATGTCGATGGATTCAAGGCGGGTAGGTCTAGCCTAATGTCCATCGAGCTCGACGAAATGGACGACGTTCGCGGCAAGTCGCTCCTGCACCTGCAGTGCCACTTTGGCATGGATACCATATCCTGGGCCCGGATGGGCGCAAAGGTCACCGGAGTCGATTTCTCGGAAGCTGCGATCGATCTCGCCCGGTCCCTCAGTGACGAACTCGACATCCCTGCGAGGTTTGTCGCTTCCAACATTTACGACCTTCCAGTGGCCCTGGACGAGCCGGGGCAGTTCGATATCGTATTCACCTCTTACGGCGTCCTCGGCTGGCTACCTGACATGCCCGGGTGGGCCAGTGTCGTCGCCCATTTCCTGAAGTCTGGCGGCACCTTCTACATCGTCGATGGCCATCCGGCCAAGAACATCTTCGACGATGAGGGTGACGGTGGGCTGCGCGTACGCTACCCGTACTTCGGCTCCAGCGAGCCGACGGTCTACGAACCCGACGGTGGCGAGTCCTACACCTACACCGACGGCGACACCCCCCTCGAAACGGCAGCCTACGAGTGGAACCACTCACTGGGCGAGATTGTTAGTTCACTGGCCGCAGCGGGGCTCACCATCGAGTTCCTCCACGAGTTCCCCTTCAGCGGCTGGCGGGCTCTTCCTGGGATGGTGCGCGGTGACGATGGCTGGTGGCGGCTGCCGGAGCACAACGACTCGGTGCCGCAGCTATACTCGATCAAGGCCCATAAGCCGATAGCGTAACGAACATCCACAAAGAGGCACGCCATGAAGAAAGTACGTAACAACCACGAGGACATCTACCCGGCAAGCTCCGGCTATGTCAGGGCGATCCGTGCCGGCGACATGCTTTTCATCTCTGGCACTACGGCTCGTGGTACGGAAGCCGCGGGCGGCCCGCCCATGGAGCAGTTGCGAGTAGTGCTCGATCGCATAACGCGCATCGTCGTCGCGGAGGGCGGGCAGGCCTCGGACATCGTCAAGCTCACCACCTACGTAACGGATCGGTCAGACTTCTGGCCCTTCTCCGGGCCGCCCCTTGAGGTCTTCGACGAGTTCTTCCACGGCGAATACCCGACCAACGCCCTCCTCGAAATCAGCGCCTTAGCCGAAGACGGCCTGGTAGTAGAGATAGACGCAATAGCCGTCCTAGACTAGGTGCTGCGCACGCTACGGGGGCGGGGCCGGTATCCTTCGGTCTATCAGAGCCAACCAAGAGAGCTCGCACAGAGGCACTGCCACCCCCCCCGCCAACGAAGCGTGCGCAGCACCAGCACCTACCAGATAGACCAGCCTCCGTCTACGATCAGGTTGTGCCCTGTGATCCATGCTCCTGCTGGGGACGCCAGGAGCGCTACCGCGCCTTTCAGGTCGTCTGCCTCACCACCGCGATTGAAAGGAATGTTGTCAGCACAGCGCTGGACCATTATTGGGTTGGCGTCCGGTCTCGGGATCTGCCCTGGGCTGATGCAATTGGCGGTGATGCCGTGCTCGCCCAGCTCTGATGCCAGGTTCCGCGTCAGGTTGATGATCGCGCCCTTGGACGCCTGATAGGCGGGTCCGCCTCGGCCGAATCCGAGCCCCTCGTAGAACCGCTTATCTGTGGTCAGAGAACCGTGGATCGAACCCACCGTGACGATCGAACCGCCCCGCTGCTCGACCATGACCCTTGCGGCAGCCTGCGCACACAGGTACGTACCTCTCACGTTCAGCTCAAGCGTCGCTATGAACTCGTCCACGGAGCCGTTTGGGACGTGCGTTGCGGGTGCGGCCGAGCCCCCAGCGTTGCAGACCATGACATCCAGGCGTCCGTGCTCATCGACAACCTCTTTGACAAGCGCGTCCACCTCTGACTCAACTGTCACGTCGCACCCACGGCCCGTAACGTCGAGCCCCTGTTCGCGCAACTCCTCGGCCACCTCCTCGCAGAGTTCGGCCCTGCGGCTGGCTATCACCACCGACGCACCGAGTTCGCCGAGGGCGGTCGCCATCGCCTTGCCCAAGTGGGTGCCGCCGCCCGTGACGATGGCAGTGCGGCCCTTCATGTCGAAGGCGTCTTTGATATTCATGTGTAACTCCCGAAGCAAGATTAAGACGCAAAGGGGCTGGCCCCTTTGCACTCCCCATATAGGGGAAATGCAGCAGGGACGGTCATCATGACCGCCCCTGCGTGTGAACACAATTCGATGACCCCGGCGGCTATTGCCCCTTGGCCGTCTGCTCTCTCTGCCAATCGTAGTCAACATCACCGGCATAGAACCTGTCCGGATTCTCCACCGCCCAGATCTGCTTGCGGATGATGTAGTTGTCCGGGTCCAGTGCAAAGCCTTGCCGCCAAAGTACCATCGCCTCGTCGACGCTATCAGCCTTGTAGAGTTCCAGACCCTTCTGGAACAGTGCGATTGCCTCAGCCGAAGGTCCGTCCTTCGCTTCGGCTTTGGGATCTTGCGGCGCTGCCAGATCCTCGCCCTCGGCCCACCGATTTACTATCGCGGCCGTCTCGGGCTTGCGGATATCGAACCCGCCCAGCTTCTCGTACTGCACGACGCCGTTCTCGTCGATCAGGTAGCCGTTCGGGATCGCCCGGAATCCATACATCCCGCCCAGGACATTCTCTGCGTCGACAACCGTCTGGAACGTCCCGTGGGCCAACTCAACGTAGGGCCGGGCCTTAGCGGCGCCCTGGGCGTCCATGGCCACCGTCAGGACCTCAATTCCCTTGCTGGCATTCTCTTCGTAGAAACGCTGCCACCCGGGCAACTGACCTCGGCATCCTCACCACGAGGCCCACATGAACAACGCCACCCGCTTGCCTCGGTAGTCCGAAAGGCTAACCGGATCCCCGTCCAGGGATGGTAGCGTGAAGTCTGGAGCGGTGTCGCCCACCTTGACTGTGTTGCTCGCCTTGACGGTCATGTCTCCTTCTCACTCAGTTTGCAGAACTGGTTGTGCGGGGCCAACGGCCCCGTATTAGAAGTTTCAACCAACCCCGTGGAACCCGATGCTGACGAAGTCGCCCTCCACCGAGACCGGCGTGATTCGCTCGCCCCCAGTGAGGGCCTCCAGCGTCGCCCACTCCTCGGGTTTGAGCGCGAGATCGATCTCTTGGTATTCCGCTCCCAGGTCGTCCAACTCCGCCTTGAGCGCCCCGGAGTAGCTGCACTCCGGATGGGTATATACAAGCATCGTATCTGCCAAGCTCTATCACCTCGAACAGTAATCGTAAGAAGCCATTGTACTGGACTCTGGCAGGCCATTCAAAACGGCTCCTGTGACACACTCGACACCAGTCCCCAGACCGTGGTTCAGCCCATGCCAGACGCCCCGCTTTCACAGTCCCATCCGCTTGTCCGGGGCCTGGTTCGCAGGTCGCTTGCTAGATAGGCGTGTGGCGCGCTACCCCTCACCCAGCGGACGGATGAAGTGGATCTGCCTGGTGATCTCCTCGAACCCCATCGAGCGGTATAGGTGATCGCCGGGCTCGTTGTGGGCTAGTGTCTCGATCCTGGCGTGGGTCATGCCGGTTGCATCGAAATGGTCGAGGCCGTGCTGGATCATTTGTCGTCCGATGCCCTTGCCGCGATAGCCTTCGCGAACGGCCAGGTTCGGGATGTGGCCGATGCCTGCGACCTCGTCTTTCCAGGTCGTGACGTAGCCCACAATCTGGCCGTCCTGCTCGGCCACGAATATGCCGTCGACATCGCGCCGCACATCGTCGTCGATATGTCCCGCCTTCCGGGCCTTCCAGTCCGACTCGCCCAGGAGCCCGTAGCGGCGCTCGATAATTTGGTCAATGGACACGCCGTCGAAGGCCTCCGTCGTGATCTCATGCAGGGCAGGCAGGTCTGCTGCGCGGTATGGGCGGATCTCCACATTTGCGCTCATCGTTGCACCGGCAGGATGACCCTGGACGGCCTGCCACCGTCGTGGAAGATCGTCTGGTGCGCTGTTGCCAGTGTCGCCTCGTGGTAGTCGTCGCCGCCTGTGTTGTGGTTGCGGTCGAAGTTGGGGAAGTCGCTACTAGTGATGTCGATCCGGATACGGTGCCCGCTCTTGAACAGATTCGCTGTCGGGTTGACCGCGATCGTGTACTCGTACGGCTTGCCCGGCTCTATCGGCGTTGGCGTAGTGAATGAGTCGCGATAACGCGCCCTCACAATGCCGTAGCAAAGCTCCTGTGCAAATCCGTTGGGCCACACGTCCACCAGGCGCACGATGAAATCTGTGTCCGGGGCAGAGGACGCCGCCCACAGCTTCACCTCAATCGGGCCGATCACCTCGACGGGCGCCTCCAGTGGCCCAGTAGCGTAGCTGAGGACATCGTGCCTGCCATCAAGGGCGCGGAGGTCGTGGGGCTCCTGCTGCCCGCCGGGGCTGTAGAGCGTCATGACCGGGTCTCGCGGGTCGAAGTCGTACTCGTCGGGCGAGGCATCGCCAGGAGCCTGCTGTGATAGCCCTCCGTCAGCCTGCATGAAGTAGTTCTCGTACACAGTCCCGGCCGGCGGCCACTCCGTCTCCGAGCGCCAGGAGTTTGCGCCCATCACAAACAACCAGATGGGCGGAGCCTCCTCGGCCTGCGTTTTACCCTTCAGCCACCGCCCGAACCAGGCGTCTGCGGTGTCGTAGAAATCGACCGTCGCCTCGGGGCCGAAGTCCATCTCGCCAACGACGGACTCCCAGTTATAGGAGACGTGGGTCCACGGTCCGACGATGAGCCTAGTACCGTCTCTGGCTGCTCTGGAGGCACCGTTGGCACGCATGCCCGTGAAGTTCTTGATGCTGCCGATCTGCTGGTCGTACCAGCCACTGGTGATCAGAGCCGGCACTTCTATGGAAGAATGGCGCTCCAAAAAACCAAAGTGGTCGGAGGCATGGTCGGCCAGCCATCTGCGCCAGTGCTTGCCGATGCCATGCATCGCGTAGTCCGGGATCTCGGCGAGCGGCAGGTGCCATAGCCACTTGGAGCGGTCGCGGTCCGTCCATAGCCGCTCGGCCTCGTCCTGTGTGCGTGGCCCCCAGGGGGCATCGTCGCGCAGGCGCTGGTCGGGGGACAGGGAGTTGACGCTCCACCACAACACCCTGCCCAGACGCAGCACCGCGCTCATCTCGCGGTCCAGCAGGTTCGCCGCGATGGCCTGCGGCATCATCGCTGCCAGGTGGGGTGGGCGAGTGTGGGCCAGCTCCCACTGGGTCCAGCCGACATAGGAGCCGCCTATAGTGCCGATCTTCCCCGTCGACCAGGGTAGGGCTGCGGCCCACTCGACGCTATCGTAGCCGTCCTCGGCATCGAAATGCTCGCCGGAGAAGAAGCCCGGTGTGAACTCACCATCCGACGCGTAGCGGCCTCGCACGTCCTGCTCGACCACACAGTAGCCGCGCTCCGCAAGCTTGCGGGACGGCTCCTCGGTCGTGTCCTTGTTGTAGGGAGTACGGCTCAGGAGGGTCGGGTATCGACCGCCGTCGCCCGGGCGATAGATGTCCGCACGCAGGATGGTGCCGTCGCGCATCGTGGACGGTACGTTCCGCTCAATTGCCACATGGTGGGATTCCTTCGACATGCTGTCGCCTCCGCGTTTTGGTGCTACCGGTGCATCGGCGGCATTATTGCGTCACCGTGCCTGCAACGTCAACCTGCTAAATATCAGGAAATCTGGCAGAATATACACGATATGGTAAAATAGTGTAGAGGTGGCATATGCCTGCAATAATGACTGTGGTTGGCGATGGTGGCAGAGTAGTAGTACCCGCCCAGTACCGCAAAGCGCTTGGACTGAAGACCGGCGACCACGTGATGTTGGCCCTTGAGGAAGGCGAGGTGCGACTGTTCACACCCGCGCGGGCGGCGGAGCGAGCACGGGCACTTGTGCGCCGCTATGTGCCTAAAAATAAGAACCTCACGGATGAGCTTCTTGCAGAGCGGCATGAGGAGGCTGGACGTGGCTGAGGTAGTACTGGACGCCTCGGCGCTCCTGGCGTTCCTAAACGACGAGCCGGGCGGGGATGTGGCTAGAGATCGGATTCCGGTAGCTGTGATCAGTGCCCTGAACCTGACCGAGGTCGTTGGAAAGCTCGCCGATGCCGGGATGCCGGAACCTGTCGTTAGGGATGCGCTGAGTGGGCTCGATCTTGATGTATTGCCATTCGATTCTGACCAAGCCTACTCCGCGGGAATGCTCCACCCAAGTACTCGCGGTATCGGACTGTCCCTGGGAGACAGGGCATGCCTGGGCTTAGCGCTCAAACTAGACCTGCCCGCCCTCACCGCTGACAGGGCCTGGGCGGACCTTCGAATCGGGGCGCGGGTCATGCTCATTCGCTAAATCGGTCCGCCTGAGTCTCTTGGAGACCCTCCATCTCGTTGAAAGGGGTAAAAGGATATGGCGACACTCTACATCCGAACGTTCAGCTTCAAGGAATCGTTGTCAGACGAAGCTGCTTTTGGCGAGCTAACGTTCTTCATCAACGAGGTGATCCCAGCAATCCGAAATAGCCCCAGTGTCCAGTCAGCCAAAGTCTACTCAGGGGCAGGCGCTCTTCGGTCTCAACTGGAACTTCTGGTCGAGATGGACGATGCTGCGGGATACGAGGAGATGCTGCTCGACCCGACCATGCGCAAGCTCCTCGGAAGACTCTATGGCGCATGGGACCTCAGCGAGTCCACTCAGACTTTCCTGCGTGAAGTAACCCCGGACTTGCTCTCAGCTCTGAGCAGCTCTGACTAGTCGCAGCGCGATAGGGCAGGGGATTGTGGGGTGCAGGACCGCGAGGCAAAGGGACAAACTCAAAAATACGGCAGTGTCTTCGAGGGCAGAGGCTCCCGCTACAGCTCTTCCACGGCAGACGACGGCACCCATCCTTGCAGGTCGCCACCAGGTAGGGACAGGCGTGTCCAACTTCCTCGTTGCTCCAGCAGTCGCGCCTCGGACCCACCGTGCAGGGTAAATTCCTGGGCGTAGTTGGTACCGGGCCCTGAGACCACATCCACCATCTCGGCCACGACCACAACCTCGTGGTCAGCGCCCTCGGAGTACCACCGTTCACCCGTCACACTAGCACTCAGCAGGAGTGCCAGCCCCACCACAACCGACGCGTAGACCGCGCTCTTTCTGACGGATCGCCGCTTTGCGAAGAGCAGCACCAAAACCAGCATGGCCAGTACAACCCACACAGCCAGCGTGAACAACGCAAGCTCGTCCAGCGTCAGCCGATTGGTCGGGTTGCTGGTCGACTCGATGGCGAATGCACCTCCAGCTTCCTCGAAGACATCGGCCCGATGATCACGGGCTATCTTGAGATTGGCGCGTATGTCGGCGTCGCGTGGGTAAAGCTTCTCGGCGCGTCGATAGTTGAGTATCGCCCGGCCCAGGTCTCCCTGCTTGAAGTAGGCGTTGCCAAGGTTGTAGTACAGGGTGCCAGACTCGTACCCTCGGTCTATGAGCTGCTCGTATACCAGGGCCGCCTCGACATAGCGACCGCTCTCGTACAGCGCGTTGGTGGCTGCCACGGCGTCTAGGTCGCCGGGCGAGGCGGCACGAAGTGTTGCGGGCCACAAAGCCAACGCCACAACCAGGAGCGCGAACAGAGGTAGGTGCCGGGTCATGCGAAGTACCCGTCGAGGTCTGCCAGCAGCTTGGCCGTCTCATCCAGCACGCTCTCGCCCGAAGTGTCCTCGGCAGACCCAGGTGCGAACCGAACACGCTCGGTTGTCGCAACGTAGCTCTCGACCGTCTCAACCAGGCCCTCGTCGACGCCTCGATCGACCAGCAGTTGTGCCAGTGCCTGGTGGGTAAGGCCCGAAATAGGCTGTCCAAGCATCTCCGAGAGGTAAGAGGTCAGCACCGCCGCCGCCGTGTCGTAGGGATCGTCATCTTGCTGGCGCGCATTGTCCAGGGACATCATGGCCCTCGTGTGGGGTGCAACGCCTGTCGCCGTCCGCCTGCGCCGCGCGTTACCCAATACCTTCCAGCCGGTACCGGCCAGAATCACGATCAGTGGGAGGGCCCAGGCGGCCCAGTAGGTTGGACGCTCCACTATCGGCCCTTCCGGCTGGTCCAGGCTAGATGGAGCCGGCATGATGTGGCGGATGTCAGTGCCGACTCGCTCTACCTGGTCTCTACCTGCCTGTAGTGGCGGAAGAGCATCAACGCTTCCCGGGGTTACCGATACCGCAATAGGATCGGTGGAGACGGTTTCATAGAGTTCCGTGGTGGGGTCGAAGTAGCTATATGAGATCGAGGGAATCATGAACTCGCCTTCGGCAGTGGGGACGAAGATTCGTTCGATCGAGCGGCTTCCAATGATCCTGCCGTCCACGGCCTGCGTGTCGACGGCAGGGGGGCCGACGAATGAACGCCATCCCGCCACTTCGGGCAGAAGCGGGTCTGGCAACGTATCGATATTTCCGGTTCCGGACACGATGACCGTCAGGGTTACGGGCTCATTCACGGCGGCCGATGCCACGTCCACCTTCGCGTCGATGTCGAGTTGGCCGACTGCGCCGTCGAAGCCAGCCGGGGCCCCCGACGGTAGCGGGCGGACATCCACCCTGACCGTGTCAGTCAGGAGTTGGCGACTCGACCTGAAACCAGCGCTTGGGAATCCATACCGGGTAGGCTCAATCGTCAGCGTGCCCGTGACCGTGGGAAAGAGGGCGGTACGCAGTTCGATGACTCCGTACTCTCGCTCATTGAGAAACATTTCATAGCGTCGCGAGTCGGTCTCACCCTCATGCCAGAATCCAATAAATGGCGGGGAATCGTAGCGTGGCGGGTTCACAAAACCCAGGGCACTGTGGAACCGGAATATGTAGTCGATCTGCTCCCCGATATATGGGTTTGGGTTGTCAACCTCGGCTTTCACAAAGAACGTTTCGGCGACCGTCAGGTTGCCTGGAGCAGGCTCAGGGTCCGGCCTCGGGTTAAACGCGCCCGGGTGGACCTCAACGGTAATTGGCTCTGTCTCGTGGACCTCACCTGAGAGGGTAATCGATATCGGGGCGATGGTCAGGGTGCCAGGGCTCAGTGGCTTTAGCCGATAGTGACTTACGGCCAGGACACTAGTCTTTCCAGAGAATATGCTGAGCTGACTAGCGGTGCTCCGGCTCAGCACAGTGACGTCGACCCCGTCCATCTGAGGAAGGGCAGGGTTCGGCACGACCGGAGATCCCTTGACGGTCACCGTAAGGGTGAGCACATCGTTTACCGCCACCTCGTTGCGATCCACCTCGGCCTTGATCGGCGGCTCCTGGGCAAGGCCGATCACAGGCAGCATCGCCAGGGAGGCCGCGAGCGGCCCGATCAGCGCTAATTTCCATTTGGACGGCATATTCACAGCGAAGCCTACCAGTCTCTTTCTGGAGCGTTGCCGGTGAAGAAAATTGTCCCTTGAACAGCACTTTGCAGTGTTTCGGTTGTCTGGCCGATCGAGTCCAGCAACCGTTCGGCCTGCTCCTCGCTGATCTCTGTCGGCTGAGGCTCTCCGGGACCGGGCTCCTCTTCACCCTCCTCGCCGGGTTCGGTATCTTCGCCCTCCCCGGGGCCCGGCTCGTCTTGAGGTTCGCCCTCTCCGTCCTCCTGGTCAGGCTCGTCCCCAGTGTCGCCGTCGCCTTCCTCCTGGTCTTCCTGCGGCTCTTCGCCAGGACCCTCCTGCTGCTCCTCTTCCGGTTCCTGCCCTGGCTCCTCCTCCTGCTGTCTCAGGGCCAGTTCCAGGTTGTACTTGGCATCCTGGTCGTCCGGGTCCATGCGGAGCACCTCTATGTAGGACTCCACCGCCTGACCCAGTTCGTCGGATTCGAAGAACGAGTTCCCCTGATTGAACAGCGTTGCACGGGCCAAATCGTCGTCTGCAGTGAGGAGCGCCTGCTGCAAGTCTTCCTGTGCCAGGTCGTGTTCGTCGTTGCGGTAGCGAACATTGGCCGAGTTGTAGAACGGCTCCGCGCGATCCGGGGCCAACTCCTGGACCTCCTCATACCCCTGTAGCGCAGCATCGAAGTCTCCGGTCTCGAAGGCTTCGTTTCCCTGGTTGTTGGCCACGGCCTCCCCGCGACCGCACGCGACGAGAATCAGCATCAGAAGCGATAGCGCTACATATGCGAGGGACGTGCGGGCGTGGGTCACGCGGACACCCCCTGCCGGGCGCGATCTCGCCACCTCATCCACGAAGCGACGCGGTCAGGAACGAGCTCGGACAACACCAAGGCAACCAGCGCGGCCAACAAGAATCCCTGGAACCGCTCGATGCGTCGGGTCTCCACCTCGTGGGCAATCGCGTCCTGTTCAAGTGAGTCAAAATCTTCCAGGAGGGCGTCTATTGAGCTGCCATCGGCTGAGGAGCGGTAGTAGCGACCGCCACCCTCGCGAGCAATCGCCTGCAGCGTGTCCTCGTCCAGCTTCGAAAGGACAACGTTGCCCCGCTGGTCGCGTACGAATCCAGCATCCCGGCCGAATTCGTCATAGTTCGGTATCGGTTCGCCCTCGCCTGCGCCGAGCCCCAGGGTGAACACGACCACGCCGAGCTCAAGTGCATCCGCGGCAGCCTGCACAGGGTCGCCTTCATGGCTCTCGCCGTCCGTGACGATCAGAATTACCTTCTGACCGGCGCTCTGCTCGTCGAACCCCTCTATGGCCACGTCTATCGCCTCTCCTACCACTGTGCCCGGACGCGATATCATGCCCGCATTGGCGCCATCCAGGAACGTGCGTGCGGTCGCATAGTCGAAGGTGAGCGGAAACTGGAGGAACGCTGCGCCGGAGAATAGGACAAGTCCGACCTCGTCCCCGCCGAGCCTGTTCATAAGGCTCGCGATCTCCAATTTGGCGCGGCCAAGCCGGTTCGGCTTGAGATCCTCGGCAAGCATGCTCTTGGATACGTCGAGCGCTACCATGAGCTGCACCCCTTGCCGCTCGACTATCTCCACGTCGCTGCCCCACTGAGGCCTCGCGACGGCGATGATGGTCAAAGCCAGAGCCAAGAGCCAGAACCAGCCTTTCAGTCCGCGCGCCTTTTTGTCGACGGAGGCGCTCAACATCATTACTAGTCCTGCGTCACCGAGGCGCGCCAACGCAGATCGCCTACGCCAAGACGCCCACAGCATGAGCAGGGCTGCGGCCGGAACCGCCGTGAGTGCATATAGAAACTCTGGTTGGCCGAATGTCACGCGGGACCTCCGGCTGCGAAAGGGCTCATGGGAGCCTCCGTAGAAGCGTGTTCCGCAACGCTAGCTCACTCAGTAGCATGAGCAGGGCGGGCAAGAGCAGCCAGACTGCCTTTTCCTGGTAGCGCGTGAAAACCTGCACGTCGAGTTCCGACTTCTCCAGCCTATTGATCTCCTCGTAGATCTGCTCCAGCCCTGCCGCATTCTCGGCGCGGAAGTACTTGCCGCCGGTCGTGGCGGCGATCTCTGTGAGGACCTCCTCGTCCAGGTCGCTGCGGTAGCGCACGATCCTGGTCCCGAAGCGCGTACGCTGAGGGATCTGTACTATTCCGGGCCGTCCGGCGCCAATCGCATATACCTTGATGCCAAGGGCCTCGATGGCCAGTGCCGCCGTTATGGGGTCGATGTTCCCCGCGTTGTTGGCACCGTCTGTCAGTAGGATGATCACCTTGCTCTCGGCGGTGGACCCGCGGAGCATGTTGGCTGCGCTGGCGAGTCCAAGGCCTATTGCGGTGCCGTCGTCGAGACCGAGGTCCGTAACAAGCTCCACCTCGGCCAGAAGCACCTGAAGCACATCGTGGTCAATCGTTGGCGGTCCCTGGATGAACGACTGATTGGCGAACACAACCAGTCCTATCCGGTCATAGGGACGCGCCTCGACGAAATCGCCAATGACGGACTTGGCAGCGCCGAGCCTGTTTTGGGGAGCAAAGTCGAGCGACGCCATGCTCCCGGAAATATCCAGTGCCAGAGCGATATCGACCCCCTCGCCATTGATGATCTGTGTCGCCTCGCTGGTCTGGGGGCGTGCGACAGCCACGATAATCAGCGCCAGCGCCAGAAGCCTTAGACCCGTCAAAGCTGGTTGGGTGGCCACCCGCCACGAGCGGTTCGGGGGCGTCGCGAGTGGATTGTGGGCGTATCGGAGCGCGGCCGATGACCTGCGCCCGGCCCACATCCTAGCCACCGCTATGAGCGGCACAAGTGGGAGGAGAGCCAGAAGCCACGGGGTGGCAAATTCTACGCTCATGCCGTCTGCGCCTCCCCTGACACCGAATCGGGGGCGGATACGATTACCCGGGCTGGCCTGATCATTTCCACCAGTCGGCGTGTATCCTCAGTTGCCTCGATGGCTTCCGGTACATCAGGCAGTAGCTCTGTAAATTTGACCAGGTCGCAGTCAGAGAGGAAGCCGATCACCTCTCGGGTGCTTGGAACGTCGATCGGCGCTAGCCGAAGCGCTGCCCTGAGCTCGGTGGTCGTGCGATCCATCGCCGGTATCCGGTACTCCGCTTCGATGTATGTACGCAGTACATCGGTTACCAGTGTGTAATGCTCCTTGAACCGCGACTGCGCTGGCAGGTCGAGTTCGACTATACGGGCCAGCTCATCCAGGGCGATCTCATAGGCAGTGCGAAGATCGACGACGGGTGCCGCTGCTATCTGCTCCCGACGCCGTCGCAAGAAGAGGAAGATGGCGATTCCGAGTAGTGCGATGGCTGCCACCGCCCCAAGTCCCCATGGCCATACGGGCGGAACGTCCAGATCCGCCTGGGGCCGGATATCTCGCAGTTCCTCGTCCCCCTCAGCTAATACAGAGGCCACGATCAGCGAGACGGGAGGTGCCGTCTTTACCGAATATCCACCGGCAGGCTCACGAACGCTTATCTCGAGTCCAGGTGTCAGGAACTCACCCGGCGCGAACGCTGTTACTTCGATCACCTGGCTAATCGTTTCAGTCCCGTCTTCGTTGTCCACGACACTAGTATTTGACTGATCAAGAACCTCCAGCGCGCCCCATTCGTGGGGCAGCCTGGGCAACACGACCTGGAACCCTGATGGGTAGGTCACGTTGAGGTTCATGGTCACTCGGTCTCCCACGGTCAGCTCGGACCTGTCGGCGACCAGGTCGACCTGAACGGGGACGTCTTCCTGGGCGTAGACCGGCACAGGGCCAACAACCAGCAGGCCCGTGACCGCCGCCGCCATTATGGTGAGTGTTCTCAGTAACATTGTTCGCCGCTCACGAAACCTCTGTCATTCTGAGCCTGTGCACGTCAATTGCTAGGACGCGGCATCCGCGACCCAAGAGGGCGGGTCACAGACCCGCCCCTACGGTAGACCCTGGCACACAGTGAGATGTCTTGGTCCGCTCCCACCCCATATCCCCAACCTCTTCAAGAACATATGTCACCAGCCCCGCCCCCCTAAGCGCGCGCAGCGCCTAGCGGGAAAGACGTTTTGCTCGTAGTCGGAAGAACGCGGTTAGCTTGGCTGCGTAGTCCGTTCCCGTTGCTACTTTGATGCTGTCAACACCCAGGGAAGCTAAAACCTGCCCCTTCTTGTTGTCGTGGTCGATCACCTGCCGGGCGAAAGCCTCACGCCAGGCCGTGCTGCCGGTATCGACCATGGTCATCTCACCCGTCTCCGCATCCTCGAGGGTGAGCACGCCTACGTCGGCGATCTCCCGTTCGAGTGGGTCGTGCACATCCAGGGCCACCACATCGTGACGCCGATTCGTGATAGCCAGAGGCCTGCGGTAGCCATCCGGGTCCGCCAGGAAATCTGAGATCAGGAATATGATCCCCTGTCGCTTCAGCACCAGGTTGATGGTCTCGAGGGCCATGGGAATGTCCGTTCCCTTGCCGCGGGGCTCGAACACCAGCATGTCGCGAATCAATCTGAGTACGTGCTTGCGGCCCTTCCGGGGCGGAACAAGCAGCTCGACCCTATCGGTGAATATCAGCAGCCCGACGCGGTCGTTGTTGCTGGTAGCGGCAAACGAAAGCGCCGCCGCCAACTCTGCCGCTAGTTCACGCTTGAACCGGCCAACGGTCCCAAAGTCCCCGGAGGCACTGGCATCCACCACCAGCATGACGGTAGACTCACGCTCTTCCTGGTAGCGCCGCACAAACGGGGACCCCGTCCGTGCGGTGACGTTCCAATCGATCCTCCGCACGTCGTCACCAGGGTAATAGGGGCGGACCTCATCGAACTCCATCCCCTGGCCTTTGAATACCGAGTGGTACTCGCCGGCGAAGCTGTCCATAACCAGGTGTCGGGTGCTGATCTCGATTTGCCGAATCTTGCGAGCGATTTCGGGGGATAGCATCCCTACGGCACGTCGATATGGTCGAGTATCCGCTGGACGATGATCGCTCCGGTGATCTCCTCCGCCTCGGCCTCGTAAGTGGTAATTACACGGTGCCCTAGAACATCGGGGGCCAGCTGCTTAACGTCCTCTGGTGTTATATATCCACGTCCGTTAAGGAACGCGTTGGCCCGGGCAGCCTCCACCAGGTAGATGCTCGCCCTCGGGGAAGCACCGTAGGCGATCAGGTTGCGTAGGTCTCCCAGCGCGCTGCCTGGCGGATTCCGGGTCGCGAGGACCAGGTCCAGCACATACTCCTTGACCCTCTCGTCCACGTGGATGCGCCTCACCACCTTCCGGGCGTTCAGAAGTTGCTGTGGCTCGATCACCGGTGTGATAGGAGACTGTGACTCTCCTGTAATCATGTTCACGATGTCTCGTTCCTCGTCGCGGGACGGGTAGTCCACGCGCACCTTGAGCATGAAACGGTCCACTTGCGCCTCGGGCAGGGGGTACGTGCCTTCCTGTTCAATCGGGTTCTGGGTGGCCAGTACAAGGAACAGTTCTTCGAGAGGGAAGGTCGTGTCGCCGATTGTGACCTGCCTCTCTTGCATGGCCTCGAGGAGGGCGCTCTGCACCTTTGCTGGAGCACGGTTGATCTCGTCGGCCAGGACCAGATTGGCGAAAATCGGTCCCTGGTGGACGCTGAATTGGCTGGTCGCCGTGTTGTAAATCTGGGTGCCAATCAGGTCAGCTGGCAGCAGGTCAGGGGTGAATTGCAGGCGAGAGAAGTTCCCGTTGATCGCCTGGGCGAGGGTCTTTACCAGCAAGGTCTTGGCCAGGCCGGGTACCCCTTCCAAGAGAATGTGCCCGTTGGCCAGCAGCCCCACAAGGACCCGCTCTACCAGCGTATCCTGCCCCACCACAGCCTTCCGAATCTCTTGCAGAAGGGTCTGGAGAAATAAGGCCTCCCTTTCCACTTCCTGGTTCATTTGGCGAACATCGGCGAGGTTCATATGCGATTGTCTCCATCGAGCCTGTGGCCCGGCAGCCACGGGATTCGCGTGCACTCTTGTCTACGTACAATAGTCTATAACGAATCTCATCGCGATTCCGTTGCTTGAAGATTTCACACCGAGATATGTGCATAATCGGCGTGAGGAGAACGGCAATAAGCTGGGGTGCGGAATTGGCACTGGGGGCGTGGCGCGACGCCCCGGGGATGTGTATAATCCGAGAGTCAGGCAGCTCTAATGGAGGAGCCACTCAGCATGGGCGACCTCATCGCCTCCCTGCCAGTAATCCTTGCCGCCACTATCGCCGGGTATCTTCTCGGCGCGTTGCCCCTTGCCGTTCAGATCAGCCGCAGGCTCGGGGTGGATATCCTTTCGACCGGTACCGGGCTGGCTGGCGCGTCAAACGTGCTGCATTCCGTGGGGAAGGTGGCGACCGTGTTCGTCGTCCTTGGCGATCTCGGAAAGGGCGCGGCAGCGGTTGTCTTGGCCGACAAGATGGGGGTCGATGGTACCTGGGTACTCGTCACTGGAGCCGCCGCGATTTTCGGACACTGGAACTCGATATTCACCCGCTTTAGGGGCGGCGATGGCTTGGTTGCCCTTGGCGGAGTAATCCTGGCAGTGTTCCCTGTGTTGGGCGCTGTCAGCATCGCGATTGCCGGCGCAGTCGCCCTGGCCGGTCAACGACTGCCCTTCTCCTCGCTGTTCAGCGTGGTCTTCGGATATGGCTCGCTGGTTGCCCTCGTACTGGCCTACAACGGCGACACGGCTATGGCGGTGGGGGTTGGTGGAGTTGCCGGCCTCGTCCTGGCACGTGCCCTACTTGGACACAGGCGACGCCGAGCCGCAGACGGCTGGGACGACGACGAGGGGATGGAAGAGGCTAACGGCGCAACCGAGCACAACGGTTTGAACTAGGGCCCGGGATCAACTGATGCAGACGCAGGTGATCGTCCGCAGGACCCCTTTCACAGCGTGAATGTTTTCGGAGACGGCCTCGCTCAACGCTTCAATGTCCAGAGCCTCTAACTCTGCGATCACATCGTAGGGCCCTGTGACGCGGTTGATGCTGCGGATCTCTGCCTTGCCTTGCAACAGATTGACCATGTCACGCGAGTGTCCTGCCGCCATCTCTATCAGCACGTAGGCTCGGACCATGGGACACCTCCGTAGAACTACACTGCAAAACACGCCCCTTGTAAGTAGCTGTTAGGATACCCCCTGACACCCCCAGATTCAAGGCGGTGCTGCGCACGCCTCGTCGGGCGGGGCATGGTATGCCATGCAACAATATACGAACCTAGAACCATTCGTAGGAGGCCTTCGATGATGACCAGAATGACGGGCAAGCGCGCTTTGATGGAGACGCTGAAGGCCGAGGGTGTCGAGTATATTTTCGGCAACCCCGGCACCAGCGAGACCCCCATCATGGACGAGTTGGAGCACCATCCTGAGCTCAAGTACAAGCTCGTTATGCAGGAGGGCGTGGCGATGGGCATGGCAGACGGCTATGCCAGGGCCACGGGTAAGGCGGCCTTCGTAAATCTGCACATCGAGACAGGCTTGGCCAATGGCATTAGCCTGCTTCACAATGCTGCCGAAGGCGGCACCCCGCTCGTGTTGACAGCCGGCAATCTGGACATCAGAGAACTTGCCCGAGGCCGCACCGACCTGGCAGAGATGGTGCGGCTATTTACGAAATTCACGGCGGAGGCGACCCACCCGGAGCAGGTGCCCACCACGCTACGTCGAGCCTTTAACGAGGCCAGGACGCCGCCGACCGGTCCGACCTTCGTGGCGTTCTCGGCCAATGCGCTGGACGACGAGGGCGAGATGGACATATTCCCCCCGCCGCAGGGCTACTTCCGGACCGCTCCGGATGCAGCGGCGGTGCAGGCCGCCGCCGACATCCTGGCGGGCGCAAAACGACCCGTGATTATCGTTGGCGACCGAGTGGCCCAGTCAGGAGCAGCGGCGGAAGCTGTGCGGGTAGCCGAACTAACCGGCGCTTCCGTGTACTCGTCGTCCTACTCTGAGATGAACTTCCCCTCGACCCATCCCCAGTACCTGGGCGGAATCAAGATTGGTTTCCCCGAGTCCATGGGCGTGCTGGGCGCTGCGGACGCTGTGCTGGCTATCGGCAAGCTGTCTACCGTCTACTACATGTTCTCCGATCCTGCGATGCGGTTTTTCGGTGACGACACCAAGCTAATTCACCTGGATCAGGACATCAGCCGTGTCGGCAGCAGCCAGCCAACCGATGTCGGAATCATCGCGGACCCAAAGACGGGGCTCGCCATGCTGGCCGATGCGGTGGAGGCGAACATGTCCGGGGCAGCGCGAGAGGCGGCCAAGGGGCGCGCTGACGATGCCGCTACCATGAAGGCGGCAATGGACGAGGCGGTCGAGAGCCGACTGAAGGACCGATGGGACATGAGCCCCATGTCGGCGGACCGCATGATGGCCGAGATCGCGAAGGTGTTGCCCTCAGACTCGATCATCATCAACGACGCCGTGACCTCCGGCGGTGCTCTCCTCAACTCCTTTGACTTTACGGAGCCCGGCACCGTCTTCGGCGGACGGGGAGGGGCCCTGGGCTGGGGGATGGGCGGCGCGATGGGCGTCAAGCTGGCGAATCCCGACAAGCCGGTGGTGGCCATTGAGGGAGACGGCAGCGCAATGATGACGGTGCAGGGCCTGTGGACCGCGGCCAGCGACGGGATTCCCGTTGTCTACGTGATCTGCAACAACTCCGAGTACCGCATTCTCAAGTTGAACATGGACATATACAAGGACCTCGTCCTCAAGCAGCCGGGGGCCGATAGCCGCTATATGGGCATGGACTTCCCTGTCCGCCCGGACTTCTCTCAGATAGCCCAAGCGATGGGCGTATATGGGCGTAGGATCGACGACCCCGAGCAGGTCGGCCCCGCCATGACCGAGGCACTAGCTCTCGGCAAGCCCGCCGTCCTGGACATCATCATCGGAAACCAGTAGAGCTAGTTCGGCGGGTGTGCAGAGGGGCGCAGCCCTTATGCCGGGAGCCTGAGGGTGTCCCTCAGAAAATATACTAATTCTTTTCTTTTCGTTCTTTCCGGGCTAGGGCAGATCAGCGAGACAAGAGACGATGCGGCATATCCTTCATGCGGACTTCGACGCCTTCTACACATCGGTAGAGCAGCGCGATAACCCCGCGCTCCGGGGAAAGCCCGTTGTCGTGGGCGGCAGTCCGGAGGGCCGCGGTGTGGTTGCCTCCGCCTCCTACGAGGCGCGCCGCTATGGGATCCGCTCCGCAATGCCCATGTATACCGCCTTGCAGCGCTGCCCGAAAGCTATCCGCGTACCGCCACGGTTTGACCGATACGGTGAGGTCTCGCGCCAGGTAATGGTGATCTTCCGGGAGATCGCAGAGCTGGTGGAGCCCCTCTCGTTGGACGAAGCCTATATGGATGTCACCGACGTTGTGACGGCGTCCAATACCCCGGAAGACATCGCGGCACACCTCAGAGCGAGGGTGGTCAGGGAGCTGGGCCTCACCATATCGGTGGGGGTCGCGACCTCGAAGTCGGTGGCCAAGATCGCCTCCGACATGAACAAACCCGACGCCCTCACGGTAGTGCCCCCGGGTGAAGAGCGCGAGTTCCTTGCGCCCCTGGACATCCAAAAACTCCCCGGGATCGGTCCCAAGACCGCTGAGCGCCTCCGAGGGGACGGCGTAAACACCGTGGCGGAGCTAATTGCGCAGTCCGACACGTGGTGGGCCAAACGGTTCGGAGGGACAGCACACCACATGCGCCGTCTGGCCCTGGGCGAGGACCGTAGTCCCATTATAGAGCACCGCGAGAGGAAGTCGGCGAGCGCCGAGACGACGTTATCCACGGACACCGGGGACCCCGATATGCTGCGGGAACTCGTCGACCGGCTCAGTCAGCGCGTGGCGCGGCAACTGGATAGCACCGGCATCGGCGGGCACACCGTGAAGCTCAAGCTACGCCTGTCGGACTTCACGACATTCACCCGCCAGGTAACATTGCCCGCACCCGTGATCTCCCCCGACGAAATCGCTGTCGCTGCCAGGTCGCTCCTGACCCCAGAGATCCAGCCCGGAAGGCATTTTCGCCTAGTGGGCGTAGGCGTCTCCGGCTTTGAAGGCAGCGACGATCTGCCACACCAGCCGCGTCTGACAGGGTTCTAGCCAGGGCGTCTCGACCTATTTCTCTGGATCTCTAGCGGCTAGCTTTGGCGCTGAATTCCGTCTTTAACCGGCCGTCTCGCGATCTTCTTCATGGATTTTGCACGCGCCATACCTACGTATTCACCTGCATATGACATCATGGTGAGACGATATTAGGTGAAGGCAACGCTAGAGGGAGGTGCAACTATGAGTGAGGCGATGGTAATTGGCATGGACGCGATGTATAGAGGTTTGCTCAACGGTATGGTTCTGGGGCTCTTCTCGTTGTTGCTACTCTGGGGAGCATGTGAGGTTGCCGAGCGAATTACCGCCAAAGGTACGCCGTCGGAGATAGACCTCCGCAAGATTACATAGCAATTGCGCGGCGCGCGTCCGAAATACGACTATAGCGGCGAGTAGTAGCTGCGGGGTGACGAGTCGGCTTACGTCGATTCTGCCAGCTCGGCGATCAATCCCGGAATATCGTGGGGGCTTTGGGCCACTCGATCCGAGGCGGCGAGCTCTTCACTGGTCCCATAGCCATAGCTTGCGGCAATGGAGCGGAGCCCATTGTAGTGAGCGGCCTCGACGTCGCCTAGCCGATCGCCGATTACCACCGCTGGCCGACCATCCAGCTCAGCAAGGATGCTCCTGACCATGGCTGGCTTCGTGTCCGAGGCACTGATCCGATTCCTCGACGTGTCGAGGAACACGTCCAAATCCTGGGACTCGACGACCCTGCGGACATACTCTGTGGGGCCGTTCGTGCACAGTGTGATCTGATACCCGGCTGACCGTAGTTCTGTCAGCATGCCCCGAACCCCTGCGTACAAAAGTCCGTCAGTGGCGATGAGGCCCAGTTCCCGGCTCTCGATCTCTGCGAACAGGTCGTCGGCCCGCTGCTCTGGACAACGCTCGTGAACCCAGGAACGCAGATCATCCATGGGCGTCCCGATTAGGGGCAGGATCGTCTCGTGAGGGGGTGCTGGCAGGCCATATGCCGCAAAGCTGGTCTGAATGGCAGGAACGGTGACCGATTCCGTGCGAAAAAGGGTGCCATCGAGATCGAATATCAGGAGTCCGGTCGCGCTCAATTGCTGTCCTTGCTCGATCCGAAAAGAACCCTCACCTCAATCCTCTCCCTCCCTAGGGAGAGGAGGTCCGGTCCCTTCTCCCTCAAGGGAGAAGGCTAGGATGAGGGTGATTTTTTCTCCCCACGCTCATCTGTCCTCGCTACCTCAGAGGCGAATCCACGTATCTTGATCGGGTCCTTGTCGCCGTCGGTCTCGACGCCGCTCGACACATCGACTCCCCATGGACTCACCTTCTTGATAGCCCGCGCAACGTTGTCCGGGGTGAGCCCTCCTGCCAACATTATGTGGAAGCGCTCTGCCACCTCTTGGGCGATGTCCCAGTCGAAGGTGAGACCCGTCCCTCCCAGCGCACCCTTCTCGTATTTGTCCAGCATTGCGATATGACCGGCCTCGACTACGCTTTCCACACTGGCCAGCGCGTCGGTCAGAGAATCGTCCCGGACCTTGATCTGCTTGATCACGTCCGCCTCAACGCGTGCCCAGTATTCGGGCGGTTCGTCACCGCAAAGCTGCACCATATCCAGGCCGCACCTTTTTACGATGTCGTTCACGTCTTCGAGGGGTTGGTTCGCAAATAGCCCCACGAGTCGAGGGCCGTTGCTACGCGGCTTGGCACGCACAGCAGCAATGATTTCGAGAGCACGTTCCGGTGTGATCTGCCGTCTCACGCCTGGTACGAAGTTCATCCCGAGAAAAGCGGCGCCCGACTCCACCGCCACCAGGGCGTCGGCTGGATCCCGCAGACCGCATATCTTGAGCCGGGTCACAACAGCCCCCTTAGCCTCTCGCCGGGGTCGGCCGCAGTGACCAGCGCCTCGCCAATGAGCACCGCATGTGCGCCCGCTCGGCCCACACGACCTATGTCGTCGCGTGTGTCGATCCCGCTCTCGCTCACCACGATTTTGCCCTGTGGCACCATCGGAGCGAGTCGCTCCGTTACTGACAGGTCTGTGACGAAGGTGTGAAGATTCCGATTGTTGATGCCCACGATCTCGGCCCCGATCTCAAGCGCAATCTGAAGTTCGTCCTCGTCGTGCACCTCGACCAGGCACTGCATCCACAGCTCTCCGGCCACCGACATCAGCTCCCCAATCTCGGTTGCCGTGAGCACGCTGACGATTAGCAAGATGGCATCAGCGCCGTACGCTCTGGCCTCGTAGACCTGATATGGATCTACGATGAACTCCTTGCGAAGTACTGGAATTCCATGAGGAGTCAGCGCTCGGCGCACCTCTGCAAGATGTTGCACGCTGCCCTGAAAGTAGTCGGCGTCGGTGAGGACCGAGACTGCCGCTGCGCCGTTCGTGGCGTAGGCCTCCGCGAGGGCGGTCGGGTCGAAGTCCGGCCTCAGCAGACCCTTCGACGGCGAGGCCTTCTTGACCTCGGCGATGACCCGCACCTCGTCACCCATCAGTGTGCCGGCAAGGTTGAGAGGCGCGGGGTTGCCACCCTCATCGATCCGTTGCCGAAGCTCCGATATGGGATGGTCGAGCTTCAGTTGCTCGACTTCACGCCGCTTGTTGGCGACTATTTTCTTGAGTATGTCTGGCGTATCCGGCTTCGCCATCCTCAGGCCCCCTTCGCGCCAAATAGACTGGAAAGCCCCGATACATTTTGGATGATGGCCAACGATTCGTAGCCATCGAACTCCCGCGCCTCGGTCACGCCCGATAGCACGGCCACGAAATCCACCCCGGCCCGCTGGGCTGCCTCTGCATCCACCAGGCTGTCGCCAACATATAGCGAGCCCTCCGGCGCTACCCCGATGGCGTCCAGAATCTTGAGCAGGCCCTCGGGGTGCGGCTTGAGGTTGGTCACATCCCTGCCGCCTACTATGGCTTGGAAGCAGTTGAACATATCCTCCCTGCGCAGGATTTGTTCAATGTGAATGCGGCCTTTGGACGACAAGATGCCGAGCTTCGAATGACCGCTCAAGTCTTCAAGTGCAGCCGAGGCATTCTCCAGCATCACCGTTCCATCAACCATGACGAGTTCGGAGTATTCCTGAAACAGGCTCAGGAAATCATCGCCTCTGCCATTCCCGTTTTCACCCGCCAACACATCGAATGTGTGGTGTAGGTCGTACCCGATGAGGCGGCGCACGGCCTGCGGTGCAGCCTCAGGCAATCCCAACTTGCGCAAGGCGTAGTTGACACACGCGATAACCGGCGTCGACGAATCCGCGAGGGTGTAGTCGAAATCGAAAATAATTGTATGGGGCTGCTGGATCATGCTCTCCTATCCTATTTTCTGGCTTAGTTCCACGAGAGCGTCGAGCTTGCCCAGAGCCGCGCCGTTGTCAATCGACTCGGCCGCCAGCGCGACACCGTCGGGCAGCGTTGCGGCCTTGTCTGCCGCTAGAAGAGCCCCGGCCGCGTTGGCCAGCACCATCCTGCGCTCTGGACCGGCTGCTCCACCTAGAACGTCGCGTACCTTCTGCGCACCCTCCTGGGCGTCGGCGATGCCAATGTCTGCGTTGTTCACGCGCTCCAGCCCCAGCTCCTCCGGCGTGACGCTATAGGTAGAGACCTTGCCGTCCCGTAACTCCCATACGTCGGTGGCGTCGCTGAGGGTGATCTCGTCCAGGCCGTCACGACCATGCACCACTACCGCGTGAGTGCTGCCCAGTGTTGCCAGGACCGAGGCCATCATTTCTGCAACGCCAGCGTCAGCGACCCCAATGAGTTGTGATCGAGCCCCGGCCGGGTTGGTCAGCGGCCCCAGGATGTTGAAGACGGTCCGTATTCCGATCTCCCTGCGAGGTCCCGCTGCATAACGCATGGATGGGTGGAAGGTCTGTGCGAACATGAAACCGTACCCGACCTCCTCCAGACAACGGCCCACGCCCTCCGGTCCCAGGTCGATCTTGACCCCCAGGGCATCGAGCACGTCCGCGCTCCCGCAGGCGCCCGACATCGCGCGGTTACCGTGTTTGGCGACCCTTGCGCCGGCCCCCGCCACGACGAACCCCGCCGTGGTGGAGATGTTGAACGTGTTGGAGCCATCGCCCCCAGTCCCGCAGGTGTCTACCAGAGGGCCGTCTACCTCGACGTGCAGAGACTTCTCCCGCATCGTACGAGCCATGCCCGCCACCTCATCTACCGTCTCACCCTTCAGCCGCAGCGCCGTGACGAAGGAGCCGAACTGCGCGGGCGTCGCCTCGCCCTCCATGATCTCGTTCATGGCCTGGCCAGCCTCATCCATCGAAAGGGAACCGCCCCCTACCAGCGTGTCGATCGCATCTCGTATCATCGTGTCCTCCTTGACCGAGCCGGGTCTCAGCGCAGAGCGCGCGGAGACTACGGACTAAGGTGAGGGTCCTACATCTCCAGGAAATTTCGCAGCAGGTCGTGGCCCACCTTGGTCATGATCGACTCCGGGTGGAACTGGACGCCCTGTACCGGGTGCGTTTTGTGCTTTACGCCCATGATGATCCCATTGTCCGTCCATGCGGTGACCTCCAGTTCGTCAGGAAGGTCGTCGCGGGATATGGCGAGGGAGTGGTACCTGATGGCTTCGAATGGGTTGGGCAGGCCCTTGAACAGGCCCTCGCCATCGTGGTGAACCATCGATGTCTTGCCGTGTCTTATCTCACCCGCGAAGCTGACGGTGCCGCCGTAGGAGTACCCGACGCACTGGTGTCCCAGGCACACCCCCAGGGTGGGAATGTTAGGGCCGAAGTGGCGCACCACGTCGTTCGATACTCCGGCCACTTCAGGAGTGCGAGGTCCCGGAGATATGACAATCTTCTCCGGCGCCATGGCATCGATCTCCTCGATGCTCGTCTGGTCGTTGCGGACCACCTCCACCTCAGCGCCTAGCTCACAAAGGTACTGGTAGAGGTTGTATGTAAAGCTGTCGTAGTTGTCGAGTAACAGGATCATGATAGTGCTCCAGAATAAAAGAACCAAAGGGGGTCACCCCTCTGGACTGCCCTTGTCCTTATTCTCTCTCTGCGATCTCCGTGGTCAAACTCTTATCCCCCCGATTCGGCCCGCTCGATAGCCCTCAGGACCGCGGAGGCCTTGTGCTCGGTCTCCTCGAACTCCATGTCAGGCTTGCTGTCGTACACAATTCCGCCGCCGGCCTGCACATAGGCCATACCGTCTTTGACGACCAGCGTACGGATGGTGATGGCGGTGTCCATATTGCCGCCGAAGTCGAAGTATCCGACCGACCCGGCATAGGTCCCACGCTTGTCAGGCTCTAGCTCGGCGATGATCTCCATCGCCCTGATCTTCGGAGCCCCCGACACGGTACCGGCGGGGAAACAGGCCCTCATCACATCGAAGCTCGTGTAGCCATCAGCCATATCTCCGGTCACATGGGACACCAGGTGCATCACGTGGGAGTAGCGCTCGATGTCCATGAGCTGCGTTACTGAAACCGAACCTGGCTTGCTTACACGGCCCACGTCATTACGTCCCAGGTCCACCAGCATGATGTGCTCGGCCCGCTCCTTCTCATCCTCTCGCAACGCCTTTTCCAACTCCAGGTCCTCCTCCGGCGTCTTTCCCCTGGGGCGGGTACCGGCTATCGGATGGACCGCCACCTTGCCGTTTTCGACCTGAACCAGCAGCTCCGGCGATGCCCCGACGATCTGGAAGTCGTCCAACTCCAGGTAATACATGTACGGCGACGGATTTATGGTCCGGAGAGATCTGTAAATCTCGAAGGGGTGGACCGTAATGGGTCGCTGGAATCGCTGCGACACCACGGCCTGGATCACGTCCCCGGCGACGATGTACTCCTTGACCTTCTCAGTCATTTCCTCGAACTGCGAGCGAGACATGTTCGATTCGAGGTTGGCTGCAGCCCCGTTTCCGTTGCTGCGCGGTTTATGGCGCGTCGGCAACGGGCCATCGAGGCGCGCAGCGATCTCGTCTATCCGTGCCAATGCGTCGGAGTAGGCGCTCTCGACATCCCCGTCGAGGCGGGCGTGGCTGACGACACGGATTGTGTGCTCTAGGTGATCGAATATCAAGAAGGTGTCGGTGAGCATAAAAACCGACTCCGGCAGGCCCAGTTCGTCGTGATCGGGCGTGGGCAGACGTTCGAAGTGGCTCACGGCCTCGTACGACAGAAATCCGACGGCGCCGCCGTGGAACCGCTCGTCAGGCGGCTCGCCCACCATCTTTACGTGAGCCATGGCCTCCTGCACTGGGACGAGGGGGTCGACATTGCCATGGCTCTGCCCCGGTCCCGTCCTAATCACATCATATGGCTCGGTGCCTATGAAGGAGTATCTGGCTATCTTGCCCCCTTCGACGCTCTCGAGAAGGAAGGAGTAGGGGCCCTTCGCTACCTTCAGGTATGCGCTAACAGGGGTCTCCAGGTCCGCGTTAATGTCGCGGTACACCGGTACCAGATTGCCCTGTTTTGCGAGCTCTTGGACCTCGTCCAGCGTTGGATGGTACATGGCTTCCTCTATATGTGGGCCTGACACCTGCCAGGCTCTCGTCTATCTCGTCCGCTCGATCTAAGAAAAAAATATGTATGTGAGGGACACCCTCACACTCCCGGCAACGGGGCTGCGCCCCTCTGCACACCCTCTCCTCCAAAAGAAAATCAATACTTGTATGCGAGGGTAACCCTGTAATACCTCGGCATCAGAGTTGCGCCTTCTGCATACCCACCAAACCCAAGAACACCGGTACATGGACCCGTTCGTGGTGAGCCGGTCGAACCACTGGCTTCGCGACCACGGCTTACTGGGTCCGGGCGGCACCACACCCAACCTAACGAAGCGTGCGCAGCACCACTAGGCCCATGGCCTCCTTCATCTGCTTGAGCTTTGGCCCGCTGACCTCTTCGGCCCTTGCGGCCCCGGCTGCCAGTAGGCGGTCTAGCTCCCCGAGATCTGTCATCAGGTCGTTGTATCTCTCACGAATCGGCCTGAGGGTCTCGACCACCACTTCAACAAGCAGCTTTTTGAGGTCGCCATAGCCCCGCGCATCCTCGAAGTCGGCCTCGACCTGCCGCGCATCCTTGCCCGTGATCACCTTGTAGATCTCGAGCAGGTTGTTCACGCCAGCCTTCTCCGGGTCCGACGAGAAACGGATCTCCCTGCCGGAATCTGTAACCGCACGCATGATGGTGCGCTTGATATCGTCCGGCTCATCCAGCATCTTGACCGCGTGTCCCGGAATATGGGAGTAGGCTTTGGACATCTTCACCGTGGGGTCGTTGAATCCCATGATGCGTGCACCGGACTTCGCTATCATGGGCTCGGGCACCACAAAGGTGTCGCCATACAGGTGGTTGAAGCGCTGCGCTATGTCCCGGGCCAGCTCCACGTGCTGCTTCTGGTCGTCACCCACCGGCACCTCGTGGGTGTCGTACAGAAGGATATCGCCGGCCATCAGCACCGGATAGTCCAGGAGTCCGGCCGACACGCTCTCCTGCTTTGCCGATTTATCTTTGTACTGCGTCATTCGTTCGAGCCATCCGAGCGGCGTAACGCAGTTCAGCAGCCAGCACGCCTCGGCGTGGGTGCTGACGTGGCTCTGGATAAAGAGCGTGCTCACCGACGTATCGAGCCCTGCGGCGATATTCATGGCGGCAACTGCCCGCGTCAGGCGCCGGAGCTCGGCCGGGTCCTGGTGCACTGTCATGGCGTGGAGATCGACGACACAGAAGAAGTTCTCCTTCTCGCCCTGCTCCTCAAACCAGCGCTTCATCGCCCCCAGGTAGTTGCCCAGTTGCAGGTCTCCGGATGGTTGGATACCGCTGAACACGCGCCGCCTGGCCGTCTGCGACGCTGCTATTGATTCGGTCGATTCCTTGGTCTGCATGTGCCATCTCCTTGTCGGCCCGACACTTCGCTGATGCACTATTTATGAAGAAAAAAGAGAATATATACATATGAGGGACACCCTCACACTCCCGGCAGAAGGGCTCCGCCCCTCTGCACACCCCTTTTCAGCACCGCTTGGTGGCTTACTAGTCCCGGTGCATGTACCCGAACAACCCCGATGGGTCCTGATCCGGCCTCCGCTCCCTCAGGGAGCGGATTGTGGTGAGGGTGATCCCGGGGCTTCTTGCGAAGCACCCCGTGTCCGAGTAGGACCGAGCCCCCCCTTAGCGTGTGCAGCACCTCCGCCTGACTCAGAGTGCGCAATCCTCTTAAACACAAAAAACCCGTCCTCGTAAAGGGACGGGTTTTGATCCGTGGTGCCACCCTGGTTCGCCACCGACCGGCCCAAAGCAGGCTCGACCAGCGGCATCTCTGGTCAGGCACGGAGGCTCATGTCCTCGATGCCCTGGGCCATGATAACGGTGCCCTCTCCGTCCACGCCTACGGCTGTTCCCATTTGGGTGCAGCTATCGGGTGGAGGCTCCCAGGTCCATTCAGTCTCTGCGCAGGCGCCGGTTCACACCTTACCCGGCTCTCTGGGCCTCGCTGGAGACGTACTACTCCTGTTCGTAGCCTTACTATTTAGTTGACTAATCCCCAGTATATTCACGTAAACCGATTTATGTCAACCAGAGATGTGACGAGCCAACTGCTGAAATAGGGAGTAGGGAGCGTAGACGGGTTACAGCCTATTTGTCGGGGGCACGTTGGGATCGCAGCTGCTGGTTCTTTCGACACCGCTGTGGGAAGAGACCCTTTCGAGATCAAAAATTGCCCCCATTTGGGGGTTGGCGAATCTGACCACATGTCCCATAATCGGCGCGAACAAATGGATATGTTCAGAGAAAGCGATGGGGGTTGCTATGAACAGGCAGGAACTAAGGGACATTATTCGAGGCCTAATCGTTGTGACGGTGACACCTTTCGACGACGACTTGAAGCTGGACCTGGATGCGATGGCCCGGGACGTCGAGTACTGGGTCGACAGCGGGTTGGTCAAAGGCAAGGCCGTGCTGAAGGTAGCGTCCGTCATGGGCGAGCTGACGTCGATGACAGAAGCTGAGTGGCCGCAGGTGGTCAAGACGGCAGTGGAGACCGCAAATGGCCGCGTGCCGGTGATCTCATGTGTGCACGGCAAGGACACGCTGAGGACCATCGAGGACGCCAAGATCGCCCAGGACCTGGGAGCCGTTGGCCTCCAAATTGTGCCTCCGTTCGAGAATCTGCCAACCCAGGACGACATCGTCCGGTACTACGAAGCGATCTCGAACGCCATAGAGATCGGCGTAATGATCTACCATGCCCACTGGATGCCACATAGCCGCATCGAGATCGAGACCTTCAAGCGGATGGCGGGCTTGGAGCACATCGTCGCTATCAAGTGGAACTCCCCTGCGGACGTGCCCTACGAGTCCATGAAAGAGCTTGTGGGCGACTTCAATATTTTCGACAACTCGAACCAGCCTGGACGCTGCTACAAGAACGGCGGCCAGGGGTTCCTGGACCACCTGGCGCCGGCGTACCCGCAGCACGAATTGGAGCTACTGGAGCTTTTTGAGGCAGGCAAGTTCGATGAGGGACAGGCGGCCTGGGACAAGGTCGCAGCACCTACGGGCGAGTTTAACAGGACCGTCCTCGCCAACTCAGGCGGAGCGGCAAGGCTTAAGAAGGCCGCCATGGCCATCATGGGCCGACCGGTCGGTTCGATGCGGCCGCCGTCTCAGCCCCTGAACGACGAGGAGATGGGCAAGTTGCGAGAGGTGCTCATCGGACTGGGATGGCCGGTGCCCGAGTCGACGCTGGCGTAGTACTACTCTGGAATGAGCGCGCAGTCTAGTCCGCCCCTGGACTAGACTGCGGTGCCCAAACAGCACAGACCGACTACGCGGAGGAGCGTTCCATGTTGTCTGGACTAATCACTAGAGGCATTGGGCTTGGTCTGTTAGCGAGTGTGTTGTTGGTCGTGGCGCTGGCGTGCGGCGAGTCGGAGCCTGATGACAGCCCGGCCGATCAATTCTCAGTCAGAGAGAGCGTCCCTCTCGCCGTTGAATGCCACACTGCGTATCGGTCATCAGTGACTGTAGGTATCGAACTCGAACAGACTGTTGAGCTTTCGTCCACGGAGGATACAAAGAGCGTCGATCTTGGAGACCTTCGCTTCGCTGTGATCTACTACGCTGGCGAGCTCTCCGGTGAAGGAAGATTTTTGAAGGTGTCGGTCTCTTCAGTAGAAGACGACCGTGAAGTGACATCCCAGCTCTATCAGCTGTCTAAAACCGAGCCTCCGCAGAACGAGTTTCACGGAGGACACGGATTCACCGGGCTCTCCTACGCTTACCACCCGACTTCGAAGTCGGAGCTTCAGTACTGGTGCGTCGTCGGCTAGTTGGACCCAGGCATGCTTGCTCCTCTACAGATCGTGTGACGTCAGCCACTCCCCCATTTGCCTGACCGCAACGAATTCCCTCCGAGTACGGGGTTGGAACCAATCGCATCCAGGTATTTCCCACTCCAAAAGACTACGTTTTTCCTTGACATCTATTAGGGGCGAATAGTACGATTTACCAAGTTATCCGACACATTTTAATAGACCCAACTCTTATCCAGAGAGGCTGAGGGACCGGCCCTTCGAAGCCCGGCAACCGATCGGATGGCTCTGGGGCCACGAAACGGTGCCAACTCCGTCGAGCGGATAGTGCTCGAGAAGATGAGAGTCAGATATCTGACTTCAACTTCTCGCGTCACGAGAAGTTTTTTTTGGAACGCGCGGTACGTAGGTTTCCCTGTCGCACTGGCTACCGTCGGGAGTACTCGAACGCGAAAAATGGTCACTCCTGAACTCACATTGCTGAAGCCGCTCAATTGGCGCGAGGGGACGTTGTCACTCCTCGACCAGACTCGGCTGCCCGCCGAAGAGGTCTGGTTGGACCTGTCCGACTACCGCGAAGTTGTGTCCGCAATACAAAAAATGCGTGTCAGGGGCGCACCCGCTATTGGCATCGCAGGAGCGTATGCAGTCGCTCTGGCCGCGACGGAGTTGGAGAGCCTGGAGGTAGACGACTTTATGGCCCAACTCGTCGTCTCCGCAGACGTCATTGCCAGGGCGAGGCCCACCGGAGCCAACCTGGGCTGGGCGGTCAAGCGGATGTTGTCAGTAGCGCGTAGTGCCAAGACACCTGGTGTCGCCGTGGCCACCCTCGTCGAGGAGGCCGGTCGTATCCAAATGGAGGACGAGGCGGCGAACCGGGCCATCGGCAGGTTCGGTGCAGAACTCCTGCCACCGCACGGAGCGGTCCTGACCCATTGCAACGCCGGTGCGCTTGCCACCGCCGGATACGGCACCGCCCTGGGCGTCATTCGAAGCGCGTGGGCAGATGGCAAACTCTCGCGCGTGTTCGCAACGGAGACGCGACCACTGTTGCAGGGCTCGCGTCTCACAGCCTGGGAGCTGGCACACGATGGTATCGACGCCACTCTCCTTCCCGACTCTGCGGCGGGACAGCTCATGCGCCGTGGCGAGGTCCAATCCGTAGTCGTCGGAGCGGACCGCATAGCCGCAAATGGCGATGTCGCAAATAAGATCGGAACCTACTCCCTGGCGGTTCTTGCCAGGGAGAACGGCGTGCCCTTCTACGTCGCCGCGCCCACAAGCACCGTCGACGTGTCCCTGTCCGGTGGCGATGCAATCCCGATTGAAGAGCGCGAGGCCAGCGAGGTGACGCACCTGAATGGAACTCGCATTGCAGCAGAAGGCGTGAGCGCCGTGAACCCGGCCTTCGACATAACCCCTAGTAAATACGTCACCGCAATAGTGACCGAACGAGCAGTCCTCAGGGCGCCATATGGTCCGGCGATCGCCGCCACGATGGAGGCGCGTCATGACTGATCCGCGTATCGCATTCATCGGGGGATCTGGCCTCTACGAAATGGACGGCCTTTCGGACGTTCGCCACGTCGATGTGGACACACCGTTTGGCTCACCCAGCGACTCCATCGCAATTGGTTCCCTGGACGGAGTCACAGCAGCTTTTCTGCCGCGACACGGCAGGGGGCACCGGTTGTCACCGACCGAGATACCCGCCAGGGCGAACATCTACGCCCTGAAGACCCTCGGCGTCGAGCGAATCGTGTCGGTCAGTGCGGTTGGTAGCTTACGTGAGCACATACGCCCATTGGACATGCTGGTCCCGGATCAGATCATCGACCGGACCCGCAACCGCACGAACACATTTTTCGGGAACGGCATCGTTGCCCACATCGCATTCTCCGACCCATTCTGCCCGGAGATAAGCTCCACGCTCGCCGATGCCGCGAGAAAACAGGCCACGACCCACGTGGGAGGGACCTGCGTCGTTATTGAGGGGCCGCAGTTCTCCACAAGAGCCGAGTCGGAGCTATACAGATCATTCGGGGCTGACATAATCGGTATGACCGCGCTGCCAGAGGCCAAACTCGCCCGGGAGGCGGAGATGTGCTACGCGACCCTGGCCCTGGTAACCGACTTCGACACCTGGCACCAGACCGAGGACGACGTTTCGGCGGACCTAGTCATTGCCAATCTACGACGAAACGTTACAAGCTCTAGACTGGTCATGCACGAGATCGCTTCGGAGCTGCCGACCGAGCGTAGCTGCACCTGCGGCAACGCCCTGGAGAGCGCCATCATTACTGATCCAGAATACATCGGCAAAGAAACTCGCGAGAGGCTCTCTGCCATCATCGGGAACTATGCCCCCAAGGCGGGCACAGCAGCAAACATGACAGTGGGCAGGAGGTAATAGACATGCCGAGACAGGAAGCGGGAGAGCCATACTACAGGGTCACCCTGGACGAAGTGATGGACCTGTATGACGCCGACGATACCGTCGTTGTAGATGTGCGACGCACGGACGAGTACGGCGGTGGCCACGTTAAAGGGGCCTTGCACATACCGGTGGATGATGTCCTCGCACGAATTGAGGAATTGCCAACCAACAAGAGGCTGCTCTTTATCTGCGCAGCGGGTGTCAGGAGCGGGCTAGCCTGCGAGATGGCCAGCGCCATGGGCCTCGAAACCGAAAATCTGTTCAATATCGAGGCCGGAACCGGCCCGTGGATCGACCGCGGCTTCCCCACCAGCCTCGGATCCGAAGCTTAGGGGAGTAGCATTGTCAATTCTCGTAGTAGGTTCAGTTGCGTACGACACTGTGAAAACCCCCGCGGGAACTCGCGAGGATGCCCTGGGAGGCTCCGCGACTTTCTTCTCGGTATCTGGTAGCTACTTCGCGCCGGTGAGCGTCGTGGCGGTCGTGGGGGAAGACTTTAAAGACGGCGACGTGGAGCTGTTGAAGGATCATGGAGTGGATGTCTCCGGGCTGGATCGTCGTCCCGGGAAGACCTTTCGCTGGTCCGGTGTCTACGGCGCCGAGGACGTGAACACCCGGGACACGCTGGACACGCAGCTAAACGTCTTTGCGGACTTCGCCCCGGAGCTGAGCCCCGAGCAGCGCAAATCGCCGTACCTGTTCCTGGCAAACATAGCCCCTGAGTTGCAGATGTCGGTTTTGGAGCAGATGGATGAGCGGCCAAAGCTCGTGGCACTTGATTCGATGGCCCTGTGGATCGACATCAGCCATGAAGCTCTCGAACGGATAGTCAGGAAAGTCGATGTGCTGTTCCTAGACGAAACCGAGGTGCGCACCTTTACGAAACGCTCCAACCTGGTCGAGGCGGCGAGGGCGATCATGGCGATGGGACCGTCCACGGTCGTGGCGAAACGCGGCGACCACGGCGTTCTATTGTTCCACGGCGACTCCATCTTCTCGGCCCCGGCTTTTCCTTTGGATCGTGTGATCGACCCGACCGGTGCCGGAGACTCATTCGCAGGCGGCTTCATGGGCTATCTGGCGGCCACCGGAGACCTTTCGGCCGAAGGCTTCAAGCTCGCGGCGATGACCGGCTCGGTCATGGGCTCCTTCCAAGTCGAAAGCTTCAGCCTGGAGCGGACGGCATCGCTGACAAACGACGAGATTGAAGCCAGGTTCCGAGCCCTATCCGACCTGACAAAATTCACGCCGTTGGAGGACAACGAATCGCTCCCCTTCCGGGGTGCTGCGCACGCTTAGGGGTGCGGGGTTAGATACAGCGCTCACTAACCTTCTCCTTTGAGAAATTGGAAACGGCGAGCCCGACCGAGTGGCCTGCCCGCAGTGAGTGTGAGGCTTATAGGAATGAGCCGGACAGAAAGGGTGTGCAGAGGGCGAAGCCCTTTGCCAGGAGAGTGAGGGTGTCCCTCACACATATATTTCTCCCTTTCTCTTTTGAGAATTGGAAACGGCATGCCCGATAGATGGGCCTGTCCGCATGTTAGAGTGAGTAGTACATTGGCGACCGACACAGGTCGCAGTGCCCTAGGAGGCAAACTTGGCAACCGAGACGACTAAGAGTGACATAAAAGACGCATCATTGGCAGCAGAAGGCGTCCGACGCATTGAGTGGGCAGCTCGAGAGATGCCCGTGGTGAAGCTGATTCAGGAGCGATTCCTGAAGGAGAAGCCCCTTGCAGGCCTGACGATGGCAACCTGCCTGCACGTCACGTCGGAAACGGCGAATCTGGTAATCGCGATGCGCGATGGTGGGGCTGAGGTGGTGCTCTGCGCGAGCAACCCCCTGAGCACCCAGGACTCCGTGGCAGCGGCCCTTGTGCACGAGTACGGTATTGCAACCTACGCCATCAACGGCGAGGACAACGAGACCTACTACAAGCACCTCAACGCCGCCTTGGACCACAAGCCCAACATCACGATGGACGATGGCGCCGATCTGGTAGCCGCGCTCCATTCGACCAGGACGGATATGCTCGACGGCATTGTAGGCGGCACGGAGGAGACGACGACCGGAGTGATCCGTCTCAACAGCCTCGCAGCGGAAGGCAAGTTGCGCTACCCGATCATCGCCGTCAACGACGCAGACACGAAGCACTTCTTCGACAACCGCTACGGCACGGGCCAGAGCACCCTCGACGGTATCACCCGTGCGACCAACGTGCTCTGGGCTGGCAAGACTGTGGTCGTCGCCGGGTACGGCTGGTGCGGTAAGGGCGTCGCGATGCGGGCCAAGGGTATGGGCGCCAATGTCATCGTGACCGAGATCAACGCCGTGCGTGCCCTCGAGGCCGCCATGGATGGTCACCGAGTGATGTCCATGCTAGAGGCAGCCCCGATTGGCGACATCTTCATCACGCTCACCGGTGGGATGAAGGCCGTTGCTCGCCCCCACATCGAGGTGATGAAGGCTGGCGCGATCATCGCCAACAGTGGCCACTTCAACGTCGAGATCGAGATCGAGGCGCTTGAGGAGATGGCAGACGGCAAGCAGGAAGTCCGACCTATGGTAGACGAGTATCTGATGCAGGACGGTCGTAAGCTCTACCTGCTTGGCGAGGGTCGGCTCATTAATCTGGCCGCAGCCGAGGGACATCCGTCCGCAGTAATGGACATGTCTTTCGCTAACCAGGCCCTGTGCGCGGAGTATATGGCCCAGACGGCCCACACGCTTGAGAAGAAGGTGTACGCGGTGCCTAGGGACATCGATGAGGAGATCGGCGCGCTGAAACTTCGCGCCATGGGCATCACAATCGATACGCTGACGACAGAGCAGCAGACGTACCTGGACAGTTGGGACGTGGGCACCTAAGCCCGCTACTGGAAAAAAGAGTGTGCAGAGGGGCATTGCCCCTCTGCCGGGAGTGTGAGGGCCGCCCTCACACTCAATCTTCCCCTTGTCTTTGGGGAACTAGGCAGTGATGTGACCCGGGGTGGGTTTTCCGCATTTCGCGGGGCCGCCTTCTAGTATGGGAATACCGAGTAATACGAGGAGGAACCCAAGGTGGCGTACAGTTTTACAGATCGGCCCTTCATTCTATTCACGTCCGAGTCGGTGACCGAAGGCCACCCGGATAAGCTTTGCGACCAGATCTCCGACGCGGTTTTGGATGCCCTGCTAGCCCAGGACCCCGCGGCCCGTGTGGCCTGCGAGGTGTGCGTCACGACCGGACTCGTCGTGGTCATGGGAGAGATCACCACCACCTCCGACTACATCGACATACCTAAAATCGTACGCAGCACGATCAAAGACGCTGGCTACGACAACTCCGACTTCGGATTCGATTACAAGTCTTGCGGCGTATCGGTCTCCGTCGACGAGCAGTCCCCTGATATCGCCCACGGCGTAGATGTGGCGAAGGAGGTTAGAGGCGAGGTACAGGGTAATGGCGAAGACGTCGATGCCCTCGGCGCCGGGGACCAGGGCATGATGGTGGGCTTCGCCTGCACCGAAACTGAAGAACTCATGCCACTGCCGATTTCGCTGTCTCACCAGCTGACCGCCAGACTCGCCGAAGTCCGCAAGGAGGGCATCCTCCCCTGGGTACGGCCCGACGGCAAGGCCCAGGTCACCGTCGAGTACGCCTACGGAGTGCCCAAGCGGGTCCACACCGTAGTGATTAGCACACAGCACAGCCCAGAGGTCAGCCAGGCCGACATTTCACGCGAGCTGATCGAGAAGGTAGCCAATGAGGTGATTCCCGCCTCCCTGCGCGACAAGGACACCAAATACCACATCAACCCGTCCGGCAATTTCGTGATCGGCGGGCCGGTGGGCGACACGGGTCTGACCGGTCGCAAGATTCTTGTGGACACCTACGGCGGAGTGGCGCGGCACGGAGGCGGCGCATTCTCAGGCAAGGACCCGACTAAGGTCGACCGTTCGGCAGCATACGCCGCCCGTTACGTCGCGAAGAACCTGGTGGCCGCTGGTGTCGCGGACCGTCTGGAGATCCAACTGTCCTACGCCATCGGCATGGCCCAGCCCATCTCCGTCTCCGTGGAGACCTTCGGCACCAACAAGGTGTCCGACGATGTCATCGTTGCGATGGTCGACAAGCACTTCGACCTGACGCCCGGCGGCATCATTCAGACGCTGGACCTGCGCAGGCCCATATACAAACAGACCGCAGCTTACGGACACTTCGGCCGGACCGACGTCGACCTCCCCTGGGAGCACACCGACAAGGCCGCCGACATTCGACGCGACGCCTTTGTCGGCGCGGTCGACGAAGGGGCCTAGAGGGCTCGGAGTACGGGGTATGAACCGGAACCTGTCGGGTTTCGGAGTTGTTCTCTACCCCACTACTCCGTGGTCGGCGTCTAGCTTTCAGATCGAGGTGTGCAGAGGGGCGGATTCTCGGTGCCTGTCCTGAGCTCACCGAAGGGCTGGGTATCTGAGGGAGTCCCTCAGATATTTGTTTTCTTTTTTTCTTGGGGGAAGGCAAGGGATCATCGTTCCTGCTTGCCCCTGAATTCCACCTTCAGGTAGGACCGCGCCAGTGACTAGCGACTCTGCCAAAGAGATATTGACTACCCTGAGGGACGAGCAGGGCATCAGCCCGACATCCCTGACTGCCATTGAGGCGTGGCTGAACGATCCCGCGTTGGCGGAATTCTCCCACCACATTTCCGATTTGGTGGCGTCAAAACAGTGGGACGCCATCGAAGACTCGTTTTACACACGCCTCCGCGTCGGGACCGGCGGTATCCGAGGCCCGTTGGGCGTCGGCCCGAACCGCATTAACACTCGGACCATCGGCGAGGCGGCCCAGGGGCTGTGCCGGTTCATCGACGAATACGGCCCGGAGGCCAAAAGGGCCGGGGTTGTCGTCGGATACGAGTCCCGCAAGCAGTCCCGCGAACTGGCAGTTCTGTCCTCCGAGGTCTTCGCGGCCAGTGGCATCCGCTCCTACCTCTTCGACGGGCTGCGATCCACCCCAGAGGTATCCTTCGCCGTTCGCCACCTGGGCGCCACCGCCGGTGTCCAGATCACAGCCTCCCACAACCCGCGCACCGACAATGGGTTCAAGTTCTACTGGTCTGACGGGGGCCAGGTGGTACCGCCCCACGACGCCCGTTTCATGGAGATGGTGGCCGGCGTGGAGACCATCGACCGCATGCCCATCGACCGCGCACGGGACGCCGGCTTCGTTACCGATGTCGGTTCTGAGATCGACGACGCATACCTCACCGCTGTTCGAGGGCTCTCCACCAGCGACTCCAGATCGGCTTCTGTCGTCTTCAGCCCCATGCACGGAGCCGGCTCCACCAACGTGTTGCCCGTCTTGCGGAGCGAGGGTTTTGCAGTCACGACCGTGCCGGAGCAGATTGAGCCCGACGAGAACTTTCCGACGGCTGCCGGCGACCTGATCAACCCTGAGTTCCGCGAAGTCATGGAACTCCCGGTCCAGCTAGCGGAGGCTCAAGGGGCCGACCTGGCCATATGCTCCGACCCGGACGCAGACCGGCTTGGGGTAGCGGTCAAAGCGTCCTGGGGTTCGCCGTCGGTTCAAGTCCTCACCGGCAACCAGGTGGGCGCAGCACTCACTCACTACCTGCTGTCGCGAAGGCGGGAGCAAGGAAAACTTTCTGAAGAAGACATGGTGCTCACCACGGCGGTCACGACGAGCCTGATCTCGGACATCGCCGCGAGCTTCGGGCTGACGCCAAGGGACGACCTGCTCGTCGGCTTCAAGTTCATCGCCGAGATCATCGAGGGTTTGGACGACACGTCCAGGTTCGTGTTCGCAGCCGAGGAGAGCCTCGGGTATCTGGCGGGCGGCTTTGTACGTGACAAGGACGCGGCGATTGCGTCGCTGCTCGTATGCGAAATGGCCTCCTGGCTCAAAGACCGCGACGAAACGGTGATCCAGTACATCGACGAGCTGTACCATAAGCACGGCTACTACAAGAACGCACAGTATCTGGTGGAACTGCCCGGCAAGGGTGGCCGCGACGTCATGGAGGCCGCCATGATCTACCTGCGCGCCCAACCACCGTCTGAGCTTGCGGGTATCTCGGTCACAGAAATCTCAGACCTGCTCGATGAGTCGCTGAGCGACCCCGAAAACTACAGGATGGGTGGCTCGACCGATGTTGTGAGCCTCTATCTGTCCGAGGACCATCGCACCCGCGTGACAGTGCGTCCATCCGGCACCGAACCCAAGCTGAAGGTCTACGTGCAACACCGCAGCACGGTAGGAGACAGCCTCGGCATGGCAAAAGCCCAGGGGGACGCGGTCGCCGCTGGTCTTGGCGAGGCGATCCTGGAGCACTGCCGGGGTGGGCTCGCTGGAACGCTGCGGCTGGATTGGGACCGCTCTACTCGCCGAACGATTTGACCCCTCGCCGCCGTGTGACCCACGGTCCGGTCGCGGTGTATAATCGCCCCCTAATCCTCATAGGGAGCGCCCCATGACAACCCGCTCCGCCGGGTCCATGCTCGACCGAAAACCCCTGCTCATGCTCATGGACGGCCACGCGATGGTCTACCGGGCCTTCTACGCCATCCCTGAGCCGCTAAACGTGTCCAAGACGGGTGAGGAGGTCCGCGCCGTCTACGGCTTCCTCAACGCCTTCCTGAGAGCGCTCACCGACTACAATCCGACCCACTGTGCCATTGCCTTCGATCTCCCCACACCCACGTTCCGCCATAAAGAGTTCGCAGACTACAAGGCACAACGCCCGCCGCCGCCGCCGGAGCTGCGCCCGCAATTTGATCGGGTGAGGAGCTTCATGGAGGCCTTTGAGGTCCCGATCTTCGACAAGGCCGGGTACGAGGCCGATGACGTCCTCGGCAGCCTCTGTCGCCAGGCCGAGGAGCAGCAGATCGACACTGTCGTCCTGTCAGGCGACAGCGACCTGCTGCAGCTGGTCTCGCCTTACGTAAAGGTTGTGCTCAGCTACAGCGTGCAACGGACCACCGTCTATGACACCGAAAAGGTCAAGGAACGGTACGGAGGGCTTGGCCCCGAGACGGTCCCAGACATCAAGGCGCTCACGGGCGACTCCTCCGACAACATACCCGGCGTCCCCGGTGTAGGCGCGAAGACGGCCATCAAACTGCTGAGCCAGTTCGACACGATAGAGGGCATCTTCGAGAGGCTGGACGAGGTTTCGCCGCCAAGGGCCCAACAGAGCCTTCGAGACAACAAGGAACTGGCCATCCAGGGTAAATTCCTCACCACCATCGTGCGCGACCTGTACGATGAGCTGGATCTCTCCCCAACCAAATTCTGGCAGTACGATCGATCCAAAATCGTGGAGAAGCTCGGCGAGCTAGAGTTCCACACTATAGTCCCGCGCATCCCGAACCCCGGCGAGCCTATCGCTCAACCGGAAGGTCAGTTGGCGCTTGGTGCGACCCAGCCCGTGGCCCAGGGCCAGCTCGCCTTGGATGCGCCCGCCCGTGAGACCACGTACGAAGTGGTGGACACCCTCGAATCCCTGCTCAAGTTGGCCACGCTATTGGACACGCCTCAAGGGTTCGCCTTCGGTGTCGTTACGATAGGCACCGCTGCCACCGAAACCGGATTAACGGGCATCATGCTGACCAACGCCGCTGACGCCGCCTGGTATGTCCCCGTGGGCCACTCAGACGGCACCCAGATCCCTCTTCAAGACGTGCTGGACACGCTACGCCCTCTATTCGAAAAAGAATCTGTGCCCAAGACGGCGCACAATGCCAATGTGAGCATGACCGCGTTGAGGAGGCTTGGGGTACACGTCGAGAATCTAACCTTCGACACTATGCTTGCCGCCCACATCGGCGGCAGGAAGTCGGTGGCGCTCGGTTCGCTGGCGCTGGAGTGCCTGGGCGTGGAGCTCACCACGGAGACGGACGTCACCGGCACGGGACGCAAACGGATCACCTTTGCCGAAGCGCCAATCAGCACGGTCGCGGACTTCGCATGTGCCGAGGTCGACATGGCCTGGCAACTTCGCGAAATCCTTGGCAAGGAGGCGGAGGACAAGGGCGTTCGCGACGCCCTGGACACGGTCGAGATGCCATTGGTGCCGATTCTGGTCAGGATGCAGGTCGACGGGGTTGCCCTCGATTCCAGTCATCTGGAGGGCATGGCGGGCACGCTGTCTGCCGATATTTCACGCATCCAAACCGAAATGTATGAACTGGTGGGCCACGAGTTCAACATCGGCTCGTCCCAGCAACTCGGTGGGGTACTCTTCGATGAGCTTCGCCTACCGCCCACAAAACGAACCAAGACCGGACACTCCACCGATGCGTCGTCCCTTGAAGGGCTCAAGCACATCATTGATCTTGGCAAGTCTGAGAACGTGGACCCCAAGGCTGTCGAGGTTCTCGACAATGTCCTGGAGTATCGCCAGCTTACCAAGATCAAATCTACCTACGTCGACTCCCTTCCTGGTCAGGTGAACCCGGCCACTGGTCGCATCCACACCAGCTACCAGCAGACGGGCTCCGCCACG
>Ga0209403_10000877_pt1 | contig 41437 bp, 40 predicted proteins | sample ArcticOcean_MG_C_8_FD_187440 | JGI IMG/M metagenome (GOLD analysis project Ga0209403, IMG submission 187440) | Marine microbial communities from western Arctic Ocean - ArcticOcean_MG_CB11_86 (SPAdes) (version 2) | ecosystem: Environmental > Aquatic > Marine > Oceanic | place: Arctic Ocean...
CACGCTCCTCGCAGCACCGTCTGGCGTTCACCAGCCTCGAGCCGATCGGCGTGGTGACCGCGGTGAGCGCCTTCAACCATCCGCTCAATCTGATTGTCCATCAGGTTTGCCCCGCCGTTGCTGTGGGCTGCCCGGTGCTCGTTAAACCGTCAGAGGATACCCCGCTCTCGTGCTTGCGCTTCGTCAAGATTCTGCGTGAGGCGGGCTTGCCCGACGAATGGTGTCAGCCGGTCATAACGGCCGCGCGCGAAGTGTCACAGAAAATCGTCACCGATCCGCGCGTCGCGTTTTTTAGCTTTATCGGCTCCGCCGGTGTCGGCTGGATGCTGCGTTCCAAACTGGCGCCGGGCACACGCTGCGCGCTTGAGCATGGTGGCGTCGCGCCGGTCATCATGGCGGCAGACGCGGATCTCAAACGGGCGCTGCCGCTTCTAGCCAAGGGTGGGTTTTACCACGCCGGACAGGTTTGCGTGTCGGTGCAGCGCATCTTCGCCCATCATTCGATCGCCAAAACCGTGGCGAACGGCTTGGCCAAGGAAGCCAAAGCTCTGAAAGTCGGCGATCCGACCAAAGCCAGTACGCAGGTGGGTCCGCTCATCCGTCCGCGCGAAGTCGATCGCGTAGCGGAATGGGTCGATGAGGCTAAAGCCGGCGGCGCCAAGGTTCTGGCCGGCGGCAAGCGCCTCTCCAAAACCTGCTATGCGCCAACCGTGCTGTGGGACCCGCCAAAAAACGCACGCGTCAGCCAGAACGAAGTGTTTGGGCCTGTGGTCTGCGTCTATCCGTACCGCTCGCTCGATCAAGCGATCGCACGGGCCAACAGCCTGGACGTTTCCTTCCAGGCGGCCGTGTTCACCCAGGATCTGGATACGGCGCTGCGCGTCTATAAGCGGCTCGACGCCTCGGCGGTGATGCTCAACGACCACACCGCCTTCCGCGTCGATTGGATGCCGTTTACCGGCCTCAAGCATTCAGGCCATGGAGTCGGTGGCATCCATCACACCATGGAAGAGATGCAGATTAAAAAGATGATGGTGCTTAACTCACCGCAGCTCTAGGGCTTCGGCGGTCCAGTTCGGTTATCGGTGACCGATCTGGCCGACATGTTGTAATCCAGGATGGCCGCGCACGGCGCCCTTGGCTAAATGCTCTCGGCTGCGATCGCACTCGGCGGGCAGCGCACCACCGAGAGCGACGCCGCCGCTAGCCTGTTTGCCGACATCGCCGGACACGCCCGGACAGCGAATATCCACCGCACAGCCATCCCGCTCAGGAGGTCTATCTGGTAGTCGCCGGCGAGGCCGAATGGTGGCGTGAAGACGCACCCTGGCGCACATTGCCGGCAGCATCTTTCGTCCGCCATGAGCCTGATACCGTCCATGCCATGCGCACCAGCGAACACCCCCTGCTCGCGCTCTACGCGTGGCGCGGTGAGATCGGCACCGCTGCTCGCCTGGCTTAAATCAGGCGCCCGGTGTCAGACGTCGAGCACGGCCAGCGCTGCGCCGACCACGTAAGTTTCGCCGATTTTGCCGATGATTTCGCTCAGCGTGCCGGTGGCCGGGCTTTCGAGTTCGACGGTTGCCTTGTCGGCTTCGATCACACCGATGACTTCACCGGCCGCGACGCTATCGCCGACCTTTTTGTGCCATTCCATCACCACGGCGTCTTCGACGGTGAGGCCGAGGCGCGGCACTTTTACAGTGACTTTCATTTCCGCTCGCGCTCAGCGGCCTTAGCGGCCTGTGAACTTCGCTTCGCGTTTTTCGAGAAAGGCGGTCATGCCTTCTTTCTGATCTTCGCTCTCTAACAGCAGCAGGAATTCGCGCAGTTCATATTCGAGCGCCTCCGGCATTGCCGCCTCGGCGCCGACATTGACGCAGGATTTTACCGCGGCCAAGGCAAGCGGCGCTTTTTTGGCGAGCTTGGCCGCCCATTCCGCGGTCACCTGTGCGAGGTCAGCGTCCGGCACGCAACGGTTGGCGAGGCCGCACTGAACCGCCTCAGCGCCGGAGACGAATTCGCCCAGCATGAGAATTTCCTTGGCCTTGAGGCGGCCCATCCACCGCGTGAGACGCACCGCCGCGCCGGCGCCAGGAATGACGCCGATATTGATCTCGCTGAGCCCAAAGCGACTGTTCTCAGCGCACAGCACGAAGTCACAAGCAAGTGACATTTCCGTCCCGCCGCCGGTCGCATAGCCGTGCACCGAGGCGATCACCGGATTTGGCAGGCTCTCGATATCGGCGAACAGGGCTAGCCACTGGCGATTATAGCCAAGCATGTCCTGCGACGATTTTTCGGCCAACTCGCCGATATCAGCGCCGGCGGTGAAGGCGCGCTCGCCGGCGCCTTTAATGACCACCACCCGCACGGCATCGTCGCCGCGCGCCTCGGCCAGCGCCGAGCGCATCTCGGCGATGCAGAGCGCATTCATCGCGTTCAGTTTTTTCGGCCGATTGAGAGTGATATGGGCGGCGGCATCCTGCACGTCATAAAGGATCGTTTCATAGGCCATGCGATTGGCTCCAAATGCGCTCAGGCGATGAGGGCGCGGATTTCAGCGGCAATGCGCGCGGCGTCCGGCAGATACGCCTTTTCCAGCACCGGCGCGAACGGGCTCGGCGCGAAAGGCGGCGTGATGCGCAGCGGCGGCGCTTGCAGCACGCCATGCGCTTGTTCAGAGACTCGGGCGATGATCTCGGCGCCGATACCGCAAGGCGCATGCGCCTCATGCACGATCGCGAGCCGACCGGTGCGGTTTACCGAGGCGATGATGGTGTCGCTGTCGAGTGGGCTGAGGCTCATCACGTCGATTACTTCGGCCTCGATTCCGTGTTCCTCAGCCAGGCTCTCGGCAGCCGCAAGCGCCACGCGCGTCATGGTCGAGACGCCGACGATGGTGATGTCGCCGCCTGCCCGGCGCACCTCCGCGCGGCCGATCGGCAGGGTGAAATCCTCACCCTCTTCCGGCACCTCGCCGGACGAGCCTATCAAACGCTTGGCAAACAGGCAGAGCACCGGATTGTCGTCGCGGATGGCGGATTTGAATAGGCCGAGGACATCGCGTGGCGTGCTCGGCACCACTACCTTGAGACCAGGCACTTGGGCGAACCAAGCGCCGAGGCTTTGCGAATGTTGCGGACCGGCATTCACCCCGCCCGAGCCGAAAGTATAGACGGTGAGCGGCACCGTCACTTGCCCGCCTAGCATATAGCGCAGCTTGGCCGCCTGATTGACCAGCGGATCCATGCAGCAAGTGAGAAAATCCTTAAAGCCGATCTCGACCACCGGGCGCAGGCCGGTCATCGCTGCGCCGACCGCCGCCGAGACGAAGCCGTTTTCGGCTATCGGCGTGTCGCGAACGCGGTTTGCGCCGAATGCCGCATGAAGGCCGCGCGTTTGAGCAAAAATGCCGCCGCTTTCGCCAATATCCTCGCCCATCAGGATGATATTTTCATCGCGCGTCATTTCCTCGCGGAGCGCCCGGTTGAATGCCTGATAATATTTGAGCTTCGCCATCAGGCGCCTCCCGTCTGCGCGTAGACGTTGGCTATCAATCCCGCTGGCGAAGGATCCGGATCGGGCGCCTGTTCGGCGAATAATACCGCCGCATTGATAGCGGTTTTTTCTTCAGCATGTGCCACTTCCAGCGCTGCCGACGTGACGCCAAAGCTCTCCTTGAGAACCGCTTCGAAGCGCGGGATCGGGTCGCGCAACTTCTCGGCCTCGGTTTCTCCCTCTGGCTTATAGACCTGCGGATCGCCCTCGTAATGGCCGTGCCAGCGATAGGTTTTAGCCTCCACCAGCGAAGGCCCCTGCCCGGCCCGGGCGCGCGCCACCGCTTCGGTCATGGTTTCATAGACGGCGACGACATCGCCGCCATCGATGGTGACGCCGGGCATGTCATAGGCCGGCGCGCGGTCGGCGATATTGGCAAGCGGCACATGGGTTTCGTAAGGCGACAGTTCGGCATAACGGTTGGCTTCGCAGAAAAATACCAGTGGCAGGCGCCATAACGACGCCATGTTCATCGCCTCATGGGCGACGCCGGCGCCCGACGCACCCTCGCCGAAAAACGCCACCGCCACAGCGCCTGTTTCCTTTACCTGCGCGGTCAAAGCGGCGCCGACGCCGAGCGGCATGGATTGTCCGACAATGCCGTTGGCGCCGAGCATGCCGACCGCCACATCGGCAATATGCATGGAGCCGCCGCGTCCTTTAGAATAGCCGGCTTCTTTAGCGAACAATTCTGCCATCATCCGCTTGGCATCGCCGCCCTTGGCCAGGCAATGGCCGTGGCCACGATGGGTGCTGGTGATGTAATCGCTGACCTCGAGGGTGGCGCAAACGCCGACCGCGCAGGCTTCCTGGCCGATCGAAAGATGGATAAAGCCGGGCAGATCGCCGTCCTTGTATTTTGCCGATGCCGCTTCCTCGAAATAGCGGATGCGGCACATGGTGCGGTGCATCGCCAAGGCCGTCTGTTCGTTCAATTTGGGCATCAAATATTTCCCCTAACAGCCCATTTCACGGGCGATATAGAGTTGCTGAATTTCGTTTGTGCCTTCGCCGACCTCGAGGATTTTCGCCTCGCGGTAAAAGCGATTGGCCTTGGTATCCTCCATGAAGGCTGGGCCGCCATGCAGTTGAAAGCAATCCATCGCCGCCTCGGTCGAACGCTGGGTGGCGAACAGCTTGGCCATCGCCGCTTCTTTCCGGCATTCCATATCGTTGCTGAACAGATAGGTAGCGTAATGGGTGAGCCGGCGCGACGCCTCCATGCCGCACGCCATGTTCGACAGTTTGGCCTGGGTCAGTTGGTAACTTGAAAGCGGCTGGCCGAATTGCTGGCGCTCTTTGGTATAGGCCAGCGATTCCTCCAGACAGCCGCGCGAGAGGCCGGTGGCGATAGCGCCGAAGGCAATGCGCCCGAGATTGAGCCCGCCCAGCGCTTGACGCAGCCCGGCACCGCGCTCACCCATAATGCTGGCGGCGGGAATACAGCAATCCTCGAACACCAGTTCGCGGTTGTCCATGCCATGCCAGGCCATCTTTTTAAAGGATTGGCCGAGGGTGAAGCCGTCGGCGTCCTGCGGCAGGATAAAAGAGGAGATTTCTTTTTTGCCGTCATCGCGCATACCGGTCACCGCCATCAGCACGGTACCGTCGCTGATATCCGTTCCGGCGTTGCTGATGAATATCTTGTTGCCGTTGACCGTCCACTGATTGCCCTCAAGCTCGGCCTTGGTGGTCATGCCGTAAGAATCCGAGCCGGCGCCGGCCTCGGTGAGGGCGAATGCGGCGAACTTTTCGCCCCTGGCGTAGAGCGGCAGCCAGTGGTCCTTTTGCTCATCGCTGGCGAACTTGCGAAACATCTCGCTCACCAGCACATGCACCTGCCAGATGAGGGCGAAGGTATTGCTCTCGGTGGCGACTTCTTCGAGGGCCAGAATATAGGTCAGCTTCGAGGGCCAGGATATAGGTCAGCGGATCGATACCGCTGCCGCCATATTTCTCAGGGATCAAAATACCGGCCATGCCGAGATCCGACCATTTGCGCCACAGCTCGTACGGAAATTCGTGGTCCGCATCCATCTTAAGCTGCACCGGGGCGATCTCGGCGCGGGTGAGATCCCGGGCCAAGTTTTGAATTTCTTGCTGCTCCGGGGTAAGCGAAAAATCCATGCAACCCTCAGCATTTTACCAATTGAACATTTGTTAGAATTTATATAACAGCGACGATACGCGCGCAAGGCGCGGCGCGGGTCCGAACGAGGCGCCGACGCGCACTTGCTGATTTGATATAGAGGGCCGATTCTAGTACGAAATTGAACTGCTTTCAGACGCGGCACTGCCCGGAGACCGTTCATGCGCCTCATCGACTATTTCGAACGCGGCCTGCGTTATTACCCGGAACGTGCCTGTTTGATAGACGCCGAGGGCGAACATACCTACCGCGAGGTCAACGCGCGCAGCCACCGCACTGCCAACGCGCTGCTGGCCGGCGGCCTCCAGGTCGAGGACACCGTTGCCATTCTCAGCCCCAACGGCGCACCGGCTTTCGAAGCGTGGATCGGCGCCGCGCGCGCCGGCGGCGCCTGGGTCGGGCTCGCCGCCTTGGCCTCGATCGATGAGAATATCTATGTGATCAACAACCGCGACGCGGCGTGGCTGTTCTACCATTCCAGCTTCGAGAACGAGATTGCCCGCGTCAAGGCGGAGTGCCCCAAGCTGAAGCATGTCATCTGCCTCGACAAACCCGGCATGAGCCACCCCTTCTTCGGCGATTTCATTGCCGGATTCGAGGCGGAGGCCCCCGAACTGCCGGATAGCCGGGACCAGGTAATATGCCATTTTACCTCCGGCGGCACTACCGGCCAGCCCAAAGGCGCGATGTGGTCCAACCTGATCTGGGAGGCGTGGACGGCCAATGTATACGCCCATATGCCGGTCAAAAAACCGCCGGTGTTTCTCGTCGCCGCGGCAATGTCGCACGGAGCCGGCGCCTTCGCCTGGCCTGCACTGGCCTTTGGCGCGACCATAGTGTGCATCCCCCGGGCCGAGCCGCTCGCCGTGCTCGAAGCGATGCACACATACCGCGTCACCCATACTTTCCTGCCGCCAACCGTGGTGTACATGATGCTGGCCCATCCGCGCGCCAAGGAGTTCGATTTCTCGGCCATGGATTACCTGGTCTATGGCGGCGCGCCGATGTCGGCGGACAAAGTGAAACAGGCGATCGATTTGTTCGGGCCGTGCATGGCGCAAATTTACGGCCAAGCCGAATGTCCGTGCACCATCGGCATCCTCTCACCGGCCGACCATCTCGAAGCGCTCAGCACGCCGGGCAAAGAAAAGCGCCTCACAAGCTGCGGCCGGCCGCCGGTGTACGTGAAAGTCGAGATGATGGATGACGATGGCAATCTCGTCGCCCAGGGCGAATGGGGCGAGATCGTGGTGCGCGGCACCCTGGTCTCGCTCGGTTATTACGGCGACCCGGAAGCCAGTGAGGCCACCCGTGCCCATGGTTGGCACCATACCGGCGATATCGGCTACAAGGACGAGGACGGCTTCATCTACATTGTCGATCGGAAAAAGGATATGATCATATCCGGCGGGCTCAATGTCTTTCCGATAGAGATCGAGCGCCTAATTTGGAGCCACCCGGCAGTGCAGGATTGCGCCGTGATCGGCGTGCCCGACGAGAAATGGGGCGAGGCCGTTAAAGCGGTGATCGAACTAAATTCGGAACAGTCGGTCACGGAGGCGGAAATCATCGCGCTTTGCAAGAACGGATTGTCAGCCTACAAGGCGCCGAAGACTGTTGAGATCTGGGATGAATTGCCGCGTAGCGGCGTCGGCAAAGTGCTCAAACGGAAAATCCGCGAACGTTTCTGGGCCGGCCATGAGCGCAAGATATGAAAGGAAGACGGCAACATGGGTAAGGTGATGATCGGCGGAACGGGCATCACGCCGTTCGGAAAATTCATGGAGAGTGGCGTCCGCCCCCTCGCCGAGCGCGCCGTCGCCGACGCGCTAAAAGACGCGTCGGTAGAGATTGACGATGTCGACATGGTATTCTTCGGCAACGCCGCCGGCGGCCTGTTGACCGGACAGGAATGTGTGCGCGGCCAGGTGGCACTGCGCAACACCGGCCTGCTCGGCAAACCGATCATCAATGTAGAAAATGCCTGCGCCTCGTCCTCTACGGCGTTTCGTCTCGCGCATATGGCGGTCGCCTCGGGTAGCGCCGAAGTGGCGCTTGCCATCGGCGCCGAGAAAATGAGCAATGAAGATCGCACCAAGCCAATCAAGGCGCTGGAGGCGGCAGCGGATTTGGAAGAACTCGAAGCGTTGAAAGCGCGTATTTCACCGGACGGTGCCGGCACCGGATCGGTATTCATGGATCTATATTCCAGTGTCGCACGCGACTACATGGTGGCGAGTGGCGCCACGACGGAGGATTTCGCCCGTATTTCGGTCAAGCAACGCCATGCCGGCGCGCTCAATCCAATCGCCCAGTTCCGCGCCGATGTCGATATCGAAGAGGTGCTGACGAGCCGCATGATCGCCGATCCGATCACCCTGATGATGTGCTCCTCCATCGGCGACGGCGCCGCCGCTCTGGTGGTGATGAGCGAGGCGGCAGCGGCCAAGCGAAACATCCATCCGGTGCAAATACTCGCCTGTGAAATCCGCTCGGGCCAGGGCGACGATCCGGAGGCGTTGCCGGTTGCCACCGCAGCATCGCGCGCCGCGTTCGAGGCGGCCGGCCTGGGGCCGGAAGATTTGAACGTCGTCGAACTGCATGACGCGGCGGCGCCGGCGGAATTAATCCTCTCAGAGCAGCTTGGCTTGTGTGCTGCTGGTGAGGCTGTGTCCCTGCTCCATTCCGGGCGCACCGCGCTCGGCGGCGCCATGCCGATCAATCCAAGCGGCGGCCTGATCAGTAAGGGCCATCCCATCGGCGCCACCGGCGCGGCGCAATTGGTGGAATTGGCCGATCAATTGCGCGGCCGCGCTGGCTCCCGCCAAGTGCAGGGAGCGCGTATCGGTCTCGCTGAAAATGGCGGCGGCTGGATCGGCAACGACGCCGCCGCTGCCGTCGTCACCATTCTCAGTGCCACGGCACGGCACTGAGCGGACTGCCGCCATGCTCAAACTAAGTGATTTCGCCGGGCGCCTGCTGCGCACCGACGCGCCGGAGACACTCGGCAAACCGTCCCATCTGCTTGCCGAGGAAGCCATCGACGCCGGCCGTTTGGAAGAAGCCAAGCAATTAACCCGCACCGCACATGACGAGTTTAAATCGCTGCACGATCTTTATTGCGATTGGATGTGGGACATGCTCAGCAACATTGCCAAGCGTTTCGGCGAGGCCGAGGTCTACACCATGCTGCGCGCGACCCAGGATAAATGGATGCTGCGCCGCACTTGGAAAGCGTTCCGCAACATGGCGGTCAAGACCCAGGTCGATCTCACTGCGGAAATGATGCGTGCCCATCGCTGCGGTCCCGAGCAGGACGGCGAAATCTCGGTCACCGAGGACGAAGAGAAATTCACCATCGTGATGGACCCGTGCGGTAGCGGCGGGCGTATGCGGCGCGGCGATACCAAGGATGGCACGCCGTCGCGCCTCGGCCCACCTTACGATTTCGGCGTCACCAAGGAAGCGCATCCCTGGTCATGGGGACGCAAGGATGTGCCCTATTACTGCACCCATTGCGCGGTGAACGAAATTCTCCCCATCGAATGGGGCGGCTCTCCCCTTTGGGTCACGGATTTCAACCCTGACGCGTCGAAACCCTGCCTCTGGCAGTTCTACAAAAAGCCTGAGTTGATACCTGAAAAATATTGGACCCGCGTCGGCAAAACAAAGCCAGATAGCTTCGACTAAGCATCCAATGCCCTGTGTTCCGAAAATGCCAGAAAGTTGGAGGCGGACATGAAACTCGCCGGAAAAACAGCGATCGTGACCGGCGGCGCGATGGGAATTGGCCGTGCCTTCGCCGACGGCCTAGCGGCGGAAGGCGCCAATATCGTCATCGCCGACCAGACGGGCGCGGAAGCAGCGGCAGCGGAAATGACCGAGGCTGGGTTTACGGCGCTCGGCATCGCTTGTGACGTTTCTTCGGAGGAAGAGACCCGGCGCATGGCTGCGCAATCGGTCGAATCCTTCGGCGCCATCGATGTTCTGATCAACAATGCCGGCATCTATTCCAGCTTAGCCCCGCAACCTTTCGAAGAACAAACGGCTGAGGAATGGCGCAAAATTCTCGACGTCAACGTCGTCGGTACGTTTCTCTGCTGCCAGGCGGTGGTCGCCCAAATGCGCGCCCAGGGTGGCGGACGGATTATCAATCTTTCCTCCGGCACACCGTTCAAAGGCGTGCCGTATCTGTTGCACTATGTCGCCAGCAAAGGCGCTATCAACGCCATCACCAAGGCGCTGGCCAAGGAATTGGGCGGCGACGGCATTCTGGTCAACGGCATCGCGCCGGGGTTTACGCTCTCGGATGGTGTGATGGCCAATCCGGTGCAACTCGAAAAGTTAAAGGAGATCTCGCTTCAAGCGCGCGTCATTCAGCGCGATCAAGTTCCGTCGGACCTGGTCGGCGCGGCCGTGTATTTCGCCAGCGCAGATTCGGCTTTCGTGACCGGGCAGACCCTGGTCGTCGACGGCGGCGCTTATTTTCATTAAGGCTCGAAAGACTTGAAGAGACGGCAAATGGCGGAAATTTACGAGCTTAACCTGTACTGTGATAGGCTCGGTGCGGGCGAGAAATTTGATTCGGCGACAGCGTGCAACCGCATCCTCTATGTTGCTCGAGGCAGCGTCGATGTTGAGGGCAGCGAACAGAGCCTGGACACGGCGTGGTTCTGCGCCGGTTCGGTGTCCTGCCAAGGCGGCCCGGCGGGCGCGGAACTGTGGCGCTGGGAGCTTTCTTCAACCGGCGGTGAAGCCGAGCGCGGCGCCCTGTTGTCCGCGCCGATTACCACGTTGGAACGGGACGCGGGCTGGCTGATGCGCTGCGACAGTGTGGCGCTGCCACCGGATGGCTGCGCTTATCGCCATACCCATCAGGGGCTTGGCATTCGCTGCCTGTTAGAAGGCGGTATCCGAGTAGAGGCCGGCGGCCAAGTGCATGATTACCGCCGCGGCGAGGCATGGTTCGAGGACGGTGTCACGCCGGTGTTCGCGCAAGCGGCGGCGGACGCGCCGATGCGCTTCATCCGGGCAATGATATTGCCGCGCGCCTTGAAAGGCGAGCGCTCCATCCGCTATGTCGATGATGCCGACCGCGACAAACCCAAGCGGCAAACCTATAAGATTTACATCGACGAATTTGTCGACCTGTGAACACGCAAAAATAAGAGAGGGCGCCGAATGATCGTATTGCCGAGCATGCCGCTTCGAAATCCTAATGTCGGCCTTGTCTATCACGGCCTGCACTTCAACGCCGGCGAATGCGACACCATTGTCGCTTCAGCCATCGACAGCGAGTGGCGCGAAGGCGGCGTCGGCGGCTATGGCGAGGACAAGGCGACACCCAGCGCCATCGGCAAGGCGCGCAGTTGCCTCGAACAGCGCCTGCCTATCGACCAGCGCAGCGGCGCGCCGCTGAACAAGATTTCGCTCGAAATCAGCGCCGTCAATGCGAATGGCTGGCGATTCGAGCTGAGCGGGTTTGTCGCCGACGACATGCCCTATCTCATGCGCTATCCGGATTCCATGCAGGCGCACAATGATTGGCACGTCGATATGGGCCGCGCCTACGCCGCATCGCGCAAACTGGGCTTCACAATCCAGCTCACCGAAGCGAAAGATTATGCCGGCGGCGATCTTGAATTTAAAAATGCCGAGATCGACGCCAAATCGTTGCGGCAAAAGGGCACATTGGCCATCTTCCCGACCTATTGGCTGCATCGGGTCAAACCGGTGACCAAGGGCACGCGCGACGCGATTGTGGGTTGGGTGCACGGGCCGAGCTTTCGCTAGGCATGCAATAATAGAATTTCAGGAGAGAGAAAAATGGCGACGACGAGCTGGCGCAACCGCAAGACACTGATCCTCAGCCGCACCGACATGATGGGCCTGCTGACCCCAACGGAATATGTCGATTGCGTGGAAATGGCGTTTCGCCGCCATGGCGAGGGACGCTGCTATCTCGAGCCCAAAGGCCATATCGTGCTGGATAAATATCCCGGTGAATGGGAGGTCATGCCATCTTACATCGAAGCCCCGGTGGAAGGCGTGGCCGAAGCGGCCGCCTGCAAATGGGTGTCGATTCGAGAAAACAACCGTGCCAAATTCGACCTTCCGACGGTTTTTTCCATCCTCATCTATACCGACCCTGAAACCGGCTTCCCGCTCGCCATTGTCGATGGTAGCTATCACACCATGATGCGCACCGGCGCCTCGGCCGCCGCCTCACTGCGCTGGATGGCACGCAAAGATTCGAAAGTACTGGCCCTGGTGGGCGCCGGTGATGTCGGCATCGGCGCGCTCCGCACCTGTGCCACCGTGTTCGATTGGGATGAAGTACGAGTGTGGAGCCGCGGGCGCGAAACGCTGGATAATTTCATGGCGAGCGAAGAAAGCCGCCATCCCGATCTCACCATCAAAGCCTCGACGAATATCGGGGACGTGGTGCCGGGCGCCGACGTGGTGGTCACGATGACCACCGGCGGCAATATTGTGGTGCGCGACGAACATATCTCAGAAGGTATGCATATCGCCGCGCTTGGCTCCGATCTCGCCGGCAATCAGGAGCTGGATAGCGCGATCATCAAGCGGGCACGGATATTCGTCGACGATATCCGCCAATGCCGTAGCGACGGCGAAATCAACATGCCGCTTGCCAACGGCGACATCATCGAGGCCCACGTGGCCGGCGAAATCGGCGAGATCATCAGCGGCAAGAAAAAGGGCCGCACATCGGACGCTGACATCACCCTGTTCGATTCAACCGGCATCGCCATCCAGGATTCCGCCACTGTGCCGCTCGAATACCAGCGCGCCGTAGCCGCCGGCGTCGGCGTCGAAAAGAAGATGATCAGCACCTAGAGCAGAGGCGCTTGCTCTAGTTTGAATCTGCAGGAATCGTGGCGCCGAACTGCAATGTTTGAGGCCGAACAATCGGGCGCGAAAACAGGCGTCTGGGCGCGGTGGATTACTCCTGCATCAGCAAATCATGGGCCAGGCGCGCGACAACGTCGTCCAACCCGTGGCCGTCTTGGCAATTGGTGAGTATTACGGGCTTGCCGCCGCGCACCGCTTCAGCGTCAGCGGCCATGGCCGCTACGTTGACGCCAACATGCGGCGCCAGGTCGATCTTGTTGATGATCAGCAGATCGGCCTGCACGATGCCTGGGCCCTTCTTGCGCGGAATATCGTCACCGCCCGCGACATCGATGACGAAAATCCAATAATCCACCAAATCTAGTGAAAAGGTGGAAGCAAGATTATCGCCGCCACTCTCTATGACGATAAGGTCGAGAGGAGCGAATTTCGCCTCCAACAGGTCCGCCGCCTCGATATTAAGTGTTGGGTCTTCCCGGATGACGGTATGCGGGCAGGCGCCGGCTTCGACGCCAACGACGCGCTCGGGCGCTATCAGACCGCTTCTTTGCAGCCGCTCGGCATCCTCTTTGGTTACCAGATCGTTGGTCACCACGGCGAGCGAGGTCCCGCGCGCCGCGAGCAGCGGCAGCAAGCCCTCGATCAGAGCTGTTTTGCCGGCGCCCACCGGCCCGCCAATGCCAAGGCGGGCCGAAGACGCAGCTATCGTTTCCATCGGGTTGGCCATGCCGTGCTCTCTCCTAATTTCTGTAATTCTATTTGGGCCGACGGGCCGGCTCGGCGCCGCTTATTTTCCGCCGCGCCGCCGTCCAAACCGCCTTCAGCGCCGCGCGCAAGGCGTGACCATCCGCGGCCAGTATACGCGCCCAGGCGCCGCATTCGTGCGGCATTGTCGAAGCGCCGGCGTAAATACCGCCGCATTCACTGAGGGCTTCGTTGAGAGCGCCCGCAAGCTCCTCCGCCGGGCAGCCGGTATGAACGACCATCACCGTGCCATGCGCCGGATAGACGCTGCCGGCGCCGGCAAAATGCGCTTCGTCCAGCGCACCGCCAATATCGAATCGGTCCAGCGCGAGAAGCGAGCCGTCAGGCCGTTCAATCCGGGTCTCGCTCGCCAGGCGCTCGAAGCGCCCGCCGGCGGAATCCGAATCATGCTGGGTAAACGCGTCACAGACGACCACCGTGGCGGAGGGCTCGGCGACCACACGAAGCGCGGTATGGAATCGCGCGCCCGGAAAGAGAATGAGCGGATCGGGTAGATACTCAAGCAACGCCCCGGCGCCGGCACGGATGGTCATCTCTTGATAAGCTTCGCCGCCATCTTTCATACGATGGACGATAGTCGCCGATTGGGTCGTCACTTGCGCCTCGGCATGCGCTTCTGCTTCCAGGCTGAGCGCCAATCGCTCGCCGCGATAGACCCCGCCTGAAACCGATTGCAGATAGAGCGTGAGCATCCCGGCGGGGACCGAATCGAGATAGAACGGCCGCGTGATGTGAAACGGATAACCGACCCGCTGATGCGAAATATAGGTGCGCCCGTCCGGCGCGCGCGTGAACAAGAGCTCGGCCTGCGGACCGGCGCTCGCCCAGGCGGGGCCGCTCTCTGCCACTGATTGCGATCCGTGCAAAGTTTGCTTCCTCAGCGCATCATGTAGGTTTGGCCGAGGGTTACTTCCGATGCCGGCTCACAGGCCGCCAGCTCGCCATCTACAAACACGTCGAATGTCGATGGATCGACGCGGATATCCGGGCACGCATCATTGTGCAGCATGTCCTTCTTGCCGAGGCTGGTGAAGCTGGAAATCGGCAGCAGTGCTTTGGAAAGGCCCAACTTTCCGGCGACATCGATATCGAGCGCGCGTTGATGGACAAAGGTGGCGCTTAAGGATTGCGGCGCTTTGCCGCAGCCGCCGAACTGCGCGCGTTGCATCACCGGCTCGGTCTGAAAATAGCTACCCGCGCTGTCACCGCTGGCGCCGTGGGCAACGAAACCGCCCTTAATGACACCGAACGGCTTGATGCCGAAGAATGCCGGCTTCCAGGCCACTAGATCGGCCATCTTGCCGGTCTCGATAGAGCCTATATATCGGTCGATGCCGAAGGCCCGCGCCGGATTGATGGTGTATTTGGCGATATATCGCTTAATGCGCTCATTGTCCGCATCTTTGGTCTTTTCATGTGCCAAACGGCCACGCTGGTCGCGCATCTTGCTGGCCAACTGCCAACAGCGCGAAATCACCTCGTTAACCCGCCCCATGCCCTGGCTGTCAGAGCCAAACATTGAAATCGCGCCCAGATCATGCAGCACATCCTCGGCCATCATGGTTTGCGGACGCACCCGGCTTTCGGCAAAGGCGACATCTTCCGGCAGATCGTAGCGCAGCAGATGGCACGACATGGTCATGTCGAGGCCTTCGTCGAAGGCGTTCAGGGTATAGGGGTTGGTCGGGTTGGTGGAAGACGGCAACAAATGTGGCTCGCCGTTGCAGCGGATGATATCCGGCGCATGGCCGCCGCCACCGCCTTCGGTATGATACATATGCATGGTGCGCCCAGCGATGGCGGCAAGCGTATCCTCATAAAATCCTGATTCGTTCAGCGTGTCGGTATGGATCATGACTGGGAAATCATATTCCTGCGAAGCGGTGAGCGCGCCATTGATGGTTGCCGGCATGGCACCGTAATCCTCATGTATCTTCACGCCAATGATGCCGCCGTCGAGATGTTCGGCCACCGTGTTGGGATCATGCGATGAGCCGCGCCCAAAGAAGCCGAAATTGATCGGCCATTTTTCCGACGCCTCGATCATCCGGTGCGTGTTCCACGGACCGCCGCAATCGATGGCGAACAGCGGCCCCATGCTGCCGCCAATCATCGTGGTCAGGCCGGTCGAGAGGGCATTTTCGCATTGCTCGGTGGAGAGGAAATGGACGTGCACGTCGGTGCCGCCCGGCGTCACGATCAGGCCGCCCGCCGGGTAATAGGTGGTGTTCGGCCCGCACACCAGATTCTCACTCACGCCATCCTGGATATTGGGATTCCCGGCCTTGCCGACGCCCGCGATCTTGCCGTCGCGCACGCCGATATCGGCCTTGATGACGCCCAGCACCGGATCGATGATGGTGGCGTTTTCGATCAACATGTCGATCGCACCGTCGGCGCGCGAGGTGTGCGCATCATAGGCCATGCCGTCGCGCATCACGCGCCCGGCGCCGGTCCAGCATTCCTCACCATAGACGGTATGGTCATGCTCGATCTCGGCGAACAGAGAAGTATCGCCCAGGCGGATTTTATCGCCTTTGGTCGGGCCGTAGAGGCTGGCATATTGTTTTCTACTGATTGTCGCCATGATCCTAGGCCCCCTTAAAGCCTTGTTCGCGGGCGCGTGTCAGCGCCGCCTGCTTGATATCGTCGGAATCGATCGAGCCCTCGGTCAGGCTGTTGAAACCTGTTACGCGGCGCCGCCCGCCGACCTCGACCAAGTTTACTTCTAGCGCCTGACCCGGCTCGAAACGCACCGCTGTGCCTGACGGAACGTCGAGGCGCATGCCGAAGCTCGCCGCGCGGTCGAAGTCGAGCGCCTTGTTTACTTCGAAAAAATGAAAATGACTGCCGACCTGCACCGGCCGGTCGCCGCTGTTGGTCGCCGTCAGTGTGTGGGTGCGCCGGCCCGCATTGAGCTCAATGTCGCCGTCCGGCGTCACCACCTCGCCGGCTTGCGGCCGCGCCGGTTGCTTCTTGGCACCGGGGCGAATGGGTTGGTGCACCGTCACCAGTTTGGTGCCATCAGGAAACATCGCCTCGACATGAATCACCGGGATCAGTTCCGCCACGCCGGGCAGCACGTCGTCGGTGGTCAATATTTGCGAGCCGAGGCCCATCACATCTTTCAACCGTTTGCCTTGGCGCGCGCTGTAGAGCAATTCGTCGCAGATATAGGCAATCGCCTCCGGGTGGCTGAGCGCAATGCCGCGCTGGCGATGCTCGCGCGCCAGTTGGGCCGCTGAGAATATGATCAGGCGTTCCTGTTCAGTGGGGGTTAAATTCATCTGTCGTCTCCCGCTACAAATTGTTTAATTGTAGAACAGTCGGCTTTCCTGCGTTTCATGGCGCATCATGGCGATATCCGCGGCCGGCGCATAGGCATGCACGTCCTGCAGCGCTACCGGAGGCGTGCTTAAAATATCTTCGATAACCGGGTGCAGGCGCCCGAGAATGGCTTGGCTATCTATGTGGCCGATGATGCCGAGCCTAAGCGCTGCGCCCAACAGGCCAACGGTAAGGCCGTGTGCGGCGATGCGGCAGGCATTATCCGCGTCGACGCCGAGCGCCTGCCACAACATGCCCTGAACGGCAGCGACATGGCCAGGCGCCGCGCCGGCGCGCGCCCGCGTCTGATAATCGAGCGCGCCCGGCGTTTCCAGACGGACATGAATGTTTAACAACGCCGCTCCCATACGCTTGGAGCCGGTGCGCTGTTCATGCGCCAAACTGTTCGCTTCCATCAGCCGATCGGCGATCAAAACCTGTTCGAGATTTCCGCCGGCGGCGTGTGCCGCGACGAGGACCGGGCGGTCCGAGGTCGCCCAGCGCCCGCTCAGCTGATGCGCCACAAAACGCTCCACATCGTCTGCCTTTAATATTTTTCCGTCGGCGCCCAGTGTTTCGATTCCCCACGAAAACGACACCGCGCCGGAGGGAAAAAAACTATCGCCATGCTGCAACATGGTGAGAAGCGCGCGCCCGTCAGGCATCGTCCACACGCCGCGCCCGGCCGCTCTCAAAATGGTTGGCCAGGCGATCGAGATAATTCTGCTCCGGGCCCTCCAGGGCAATTTCCAGCACCGCGCCGTTGAAGCGCACACGCCAATGCAGATTGCCGGCAAAATATCCCAACTCCAGCGCCGCAGTCGCATCAGTGGGCGCAATGCGCAGCCATTTCGTCTCCAACATGCGCACGACGATGGCACGCCGGTCTTCGAGCAACAGCACCGAGCCATTCTCCAGATTGGCATCACGGTTGAGCGCGATGGCGCAGTCGGTACCTTTGTCGGTCATTACCCTGAGGCGCTTGCGCGCGGTATCGGCCGCGCTCAGCTGAATTTCTTCGAGCTGGCCGTCATGCGACAGGCGGTGAAGTGTCTCCGCCAATTCGCTACTACTCGAATTTCCGACTATCCGGTTCAAATGCAGCACGGCGGCAGCATACACAATCTTAGGGCCGAGTGATATTCTGACGGACGAATTCTACGCTCTATTCAAACGCCTCGAACTCGGCGTCGAGCGCCGAATTATCCGGCAGCGCGCCGCGGCCCAACGTCACCGCACGGTCTTGATAGTAGAGGCTGCGAAGCGCCGCATAGTAATCGACCGAAGACTCGCGCAGCGCATCCAGCGGCACCAACAGTTCTTCGCGCCGCACCAGCCCGGTGCCGGCGGTGATGATCAAATTTTCCTCGGGTTCCAGCAGCCAGGTGAAGGGGTTCAACAGGGCGTCCACCGCGAGGCCAATGCCATCGCGAAGATTGCTTGGGCCGAGCAACGGCAGCACTAGGTAGGGGCCCGGACCGGCACCATAAGCATGCAGAGTCTGGCCGAAATCGGCTTTGTGCGGCGGCAGGCCGAATTAAGAAGCCACGTCGAACAGCCCGGCCAGCCCGAGCGTGGAATTCACCAAAAAGCGCGCGGCGATGACGCTGGCGTCCTCCAGTTCGAGTTGCAAGAGGTCATTGGCGAACACCACCGGTTCGTTGATATTGCTGAAAAAGTTGCTCACCCGGCGTTTGACGAACGGCGGCACGACATTGCCATAGACATAGGCAATGGGGCGAATCAGGATCGTGTCCAGCCCGTCATTGAGAAAAAACACCGCGCGGTTGAGGTCCTCGAGGGGGTCGTTGATTTCCTCCGGCCCCTCGCCAACGGCCTCCTCTTCCTGAAATAATGCGTAATCGTCCGGGGCCGAGTTAGTGGCATCAGTCACCGGCGTCATCGCCGCGGCGATCTCTCGTGGCGGCGGTGCCTTGGCCCGCAGGGCAGCCGCTAGGACAATTTGCCGAAACCCCGGAAATGCTGCCAATGTCCGGCTGACTACGCCGGTTTCGAGATCGGGCATGGCGCGGATCGCCGCTTCTATAATTTCGCCCGTCAACGCCGGCTGCTCCGCGATCACGCCGATTATCGCGGCGGCCAACTGATTTTCGGCGCCGAGCCGCACTGGCAAGATCACTATCAATTCCGTCGGCGGGCAGCTGCTGAGACAAGGTTGATGAACCGCCCCCATAACTCGCTGCGATGCGTTCAAATTCTGCCGCCAGACCGGTCGGAATTGCAGCCGTGGCAGGTGTCAGGCTCGCGGCAAGAAAAACAAGGCACGCGGCAAAAATTGCGGCGATCGCGGCGCGCTTGAGATTGTGCATGGCGGCGGCCCGAGGGACTAGCTTGTCCCGGCTTTCCATGCGGCCACGCGTTTATTCGCGGCCTCGATATCTGCGCCGCTCATTTTGGTAGCGAGTTCGTCCTGGCCAGCCATGGCGCGCGGCAGATTTTGATCGGCCGCCAGGGTCATCCAAAACAGGGCCGCCACCATATCGGGCGAAATCCCCTCGCCGGCGGCGTAGCGCCGCGCCAGACTGGCTTGCGCCTTGGCGTAACCCTGCATCGCTGCGCGCTTGTACCAAGCCACGGCGTTCTCAAAACTCACTTCCGTACCCAGGCCATCGCGGTATATTTTGCCGAGATTATATTCGGCGCGGACGTTGCCGCCTTCCGCCGCTTTTTAAATCCATCCGAACGCCCGCACGTGATTACGCGGAACGCCAAGCCCGTAACTGAACATTTTTCCGAGTGTATATTGCGACTTGTCGAAACCTTGATGCGCCGCCGCATGCAGCCAATGCACAGCGCGATCCAAATCGCGCTCAACGCCGTCACCAGAAATAAAAGCATGGGCGAGATTATGCTGGGCGCGCATATACCCACTGTCAGCCGCCGCACCCCATAGATCGGCGGCGCGCCTCAAGTCGCGCTCGACCCCTTTGCCTTCGTCATACATGGTGCCGAGATTAAACATGGCGCGGGCGTTTCCGACCTCGGCCAACGGAGTCCATTCCTTCAGCGCGGTTGAAAAATCTCCCTTCTGATAGGCCTGCCAGCCGCTGTCGAAATCAGCGCGCGTGCCCGGCCGCCCATAGAACGAGCGTGAGACTCAGCACGGCGGCACACATTCCGGCTCGTCGTAATCCTGGGGCTATCATGATGGTGCCTCCGGTGTCAGTTCGCTGCTGCGGTCGCGCTTAACTTGTTGGATTGCGCATCGAGAATTTGAATTAGCCCGTCGATGCCGTGACGCTGGATCACCGACTTGAACTCGGCGCGCTGCGTTACCGCCATGCTAATTCCCTCGACCATTACGTCGATGATGCGCTGGGCACCACCTTGGCTACGCACCCGCCAATGAGCTTCGATCGGCGGTCCACTCGGTCTGTCGATGCGAGTATGAACGAGGATGTCTTTCTTGCCTGACGTCTGCTCAGACACCACCGTCATGGTTTCACCGGCATAGCCGCCTAACATGGCCGAATATTTGTGCACAATGAATTCACCGAATGCACGCAAGTAACTTTCGCGCTGATATTTATCGGCGGATTTCCAAGCACGGCCAATAACAAACCGTCCGATCAAATTCAGATCGAAGCCCTCGACAAGGAGCGCACGAAACAGCGTTTCCCGCTGCGCCAGAGATCCGCTGTCATCCTGAAGTACTTGGATGGCCTGGCTGCTCAAATTTTGCACGAATCCAGAGGCCGTTTCAGACGCCTCCGCCACGGGGCTCCATCCGGCTTGCACCAGAACGGCCAACGCTAAGGAAAATATTGTGCGGCGAAACATCATGCGTTCAACTCGCCAAATCCACTGCATCTGCCGGCGCACTGGCACTGCTGGCTCGAAGCGCCGACATCACTTTATGGCAGGGCAACACATCGCCCATCGCCTGGAGAAAGGTCGATAACGTCGCATTATGTTCCTCATCGTTCCTGGCGGCATTGGCATCTTCCACCATGACCGTCTTGAACGCCAAGGCGGCGGCCTCCCTGGCGGTGGTTTCGCAACAAATATTGGTCACGGTTCCGGTGATCAGCAATGTATCTATGCTGCGCCCACGCAATTCCGCTTCGAGCCGGCCCTGGCTGCCGATAAAGGCGCCAAAACGATTCTTCTCAACAACCACATCTTCTGGCTGGTAATCCATATCGGATTGGATTGTATGGCCGGGCGCACCGGTGCTGAGTGCGTCGCGGAATCGATTGCCGGGCTCCGGGTCCATGACATCATTGTAAAAAGTCGGCCAGCGGTCCGCCTCGTCTGGACCGTAAGTGGATATCACCCACACCACGATGCCCCCGGTTTCGCGAACGCAAGACGCCAATTCATTAATGTTGGGTATGATCTCCCGCGCCACCGGGATTTCCGCTGCGGCTTCCTTGGCGACGAAAGTCGTTTGCATATCGACCACCACCAAAGCCGTGCGAGCGGCGTCTAATTCCTCATACATATGCAGTTTGGATCGACGCCGGGCAATTCGCGCCAGGACCTGCTCCGAAAATTCAACCTTATGCATGGCTATCTCCTTGAAAACCGGACCGCATTTTTTCACTTCACCCTTATGCTGTCCACCCGTGTGCGGCCTGTGTACCCGCCTCGGCCACCGATTATCTCCCGCTATTTCAAAATAATAGCCATTCAGCCTGCAACTTTAGCAAAACCTTAATCGTAACTGTAGGTAAATGGAGGGTGAGTATTGGCTAGATGAAGCGGGATTCGCCCGCTCGCCTGGCGCGATCGATATGCGGTCGCATGAACCACAAGGGAGGCAGTCATGCCGTCAACAAATACAGCGAAAGTTCTCGGCTCCGAGGATTCGTCCTTGGAGGAGCTCTTCGCGCTCGCCCAGGACAAGTCGACGGAAGGACGCCAATCCTTATTCATAAACATGCGCGACTTATTTTTAGACGGTGGCAGCAGCGTCAGCGATCGCGAGCGGGCGCTGATGAGCGAAATTCTCCGCCGCCTCGTGCATGACGTCGAAATCAAACTGCGCAGGAGCCTGGCGGAAAAATTGTCGAAGCGTTCTGATACGCCGCATGCCCTGATCGTCGAACTGGCCAATGATGACTACGAAGTTGCCCATCCCATCCTGATGGAGAGTAACGTCCTGCAAGATGTCGACCTGATTGAGACCATCAAGCATCGCACCATGGAGCATCAACTGGCCATTTCGATGCGCAAGAATTTGAGCGAGGATGTGTCTGAGGCATTGGTGGGCACCGGCCAAGAAGACGTTATTGCCAGTCTGCTCAACAATCACGGCGCCAAGGTTTCGCGCCACGTGATGGATTATTTGGTCAGTGAATCCAAACGCGTTGATTCCTATCAAAACCCTCTGGTGCACCGCCCCGATCTGCCGCCGGAATTGGCGGAGCGCATGTCATGGTGGGTTTCGGCTGCGTTGCGCGAGTACATATCTGAGAATTTTAACCTTGATCTCGGCGAATTGGACGACGCGATCGAGACCGCAACATCGGAGCAGTTCGGCACGAAACCGGAGACTTCAGCGCCGGCCACAAAAGCCGATGAGCTCGTCGATCGGCTCTCCGATCTGGGCGAGGTCGACGTTTCCTTCCTCGTCAAGGCGTTGCGTCAGGGCGAGATTTCGCTTTTTGAATCGGCGTTCTGCAAACTTACCGGTTTGAAGTTGAAACTACTGCGGCGCATTTTGTTCGAGCCGGGCGGTGAAGCGCTTGTCCTGCTATGCCGGGCAATCGATTTGGGCGGCGAAACCTTCAACGAATTGTTCGAACTATCGCGCCGAGCCAAAGATAGAAAGCAAGAAGTTACGCGCGAACAGAAGGAACACTTGTTGGCGCTCTACGACAAGACCAAACCGGACGATGCCAAACGTATTCTCAAGCGCTCGCGCCGAAGCTCGGACTACCTGTTCGCCGTAAAGCGAATATCTAACAGCGCTTAGGCTGAGGAAAGGCTGACCCGATGCAGCAGATTCTTCCGCGCAGTGATTTGCCGACGCAGTCCGCGCCGCTCTACGCGGAGGACCCGTCTCGCCGGTGGTTGGACGCGTTGGCGGAGGGCGGTCCCGCTTCTCTCATTTCCGACACGGACGGAAAACTGCTCTACGCAAATTCCGCCTATCGAACACTGGCCCGTTTGATTGATAACAACCTCACAGGTGAGGTCGGCGAGCCGGCGTTTATTCCACGCCAACTCCTGCTGCGCGTGCTGAACGAGGAAGGGCCTTGCGAAGATCGGCAACAGCATCGCAACAGGCACGGCGTCGTCGCAACGCGAGGCCGCTACTGGCGCCTGCCCGACGGTCCGAACGGCCACAGCGACCGCGGCGGCCACGGCCAAGAAATCGCCGGCCTGATTTTCGATGAGAGTCGTGAAGCCGAGGCGCTACGCATGGGTGGTCAGGCGCGGGCACGTTTTGACGATATCGCTCGCCTCACATCTGATTGAGTGTGGGAGGTCAATAGACTATTTTGCTTCACTTTTGTGTCGTCTCGCATGGCCGATGTTTTGCACACGCCGGCACCCGCTCTACTCGGTAAGAATCTTTTCGAACTCGGAGTATTCGACGGTTTTGAGCAGGCCAATAAAGGCGACCACCCCGCGCCGGATTCCAGGGTACCGTTTAGCGATATCACCTACTGTGTGACGCTTGGCGACGGCAGGTCGCGCCTATTCGAATTAAGTGGCCTTCCCATGTTCGATGACCGTTCAGGAAAATTCATCGGATATCGCGGCACCGCCAAAGACATCACGGCCCGATCCGAAGCCGAAGAGCGCGCCATCCAAGCCCAGCTCCATCTGGTCAACGCCGTTGAGACCATGCCCCAGGGCTTTGTGCTGCGCGATTCACAAGATCGAATTTTGCTATGCAATAGCAATTTCGAGGAAATTATTAACCCCGACCCTGCCATGGTCGCACCGGGCGCCGATTTTCGAGAGTTAATCAAGGACGCCGCAAATCGTGGAATTTTCGATTGTCCGGATGACGAACTCGACGGCTTTGTCGCGGATCGATTGGCGCATCATGAATTGGCGGCGCGGGAAACTGAATTCCAACTAAAAGATAGTCGTTGGATGCAAGTGATCAGTGAAAAGAACGAAGACAGCGGCGTCATCGAGACGTGGATCGATATCACCCGCATGAAAGGCCGTGAAGCGGAGTTGCTCGAGGCCGAGGCGATCGCCCGCCATGGGCGTGAACAGGCCGAGTATGCCAACCGGACGAAATCCGAATTTCTCGCCAATATGAGCCACGAGCTGCGCACCCCGCTCAACGCCATTATCGGATTTTTGGAAATTATTAAAGATGAAATTTTGGGGCCGCTCGGCAACCAGCAATACAATAGCTACACGCTCGATATTTATGAGAGCGGCCTACATTTGCTCGGCCTCATCAACGATATTCTCGATTTCTCCAAAGCAGAAGCAGGCAAGATCAAATTGGACAACCGGCCGCTTGGATTGGCCAACGTTGTTGCCTCCTGCATGCGCTTGTTGGCCGAGCGTGCCAAGAAAACCGGTGTCGAGCTGGCAACAAAAATTCCGAGCGACTTCCCTCAGATCAACGCCGATCCCATCCGATTAAAGCAGATCATTCTCAACCTGATGTCGAACGGCGTAAAATTCACCGAACATGGCTCGATCACGGTCGAAGCGGAAATCGATCCTGGGGTGGGAATCGTGATCCGTGTCCGCGACACCGGCATCGGCATCGCCAAGGAAGATATCGCTGAAGCCTTCACCTTGTTTGGACAGGTCGACAGTGCCCTCAGCCGAAAGTTCGAGGGAACAGGCCTTGGCCTGCCACTGTCGCGCTCGCTGGCGCAGCTGCATGGCGGTGATTTAACACTTGAGAGCGAGATGGGTGTCGGCACCTGCGCCGTCATGACCTTGCCGGCCGAGCGCATCATCCAGGATTGACGCACCGGCTCGTTAGGCGGCGCACACCTCGTTCAACAACCGGCGCATAAATTGCTCACAGGCGCGCACTTCGCTGAGGTCGATATACTCGTTCGGCTTATGCGCCTGCGCGATGCTGCCAGGCCCGCAGACCACGGCCGGGTTGCCCGCCTCCTGGAATTGTCCGGCCTCAGTGCCATAGGCAACAACTTCGGTCGTATTCTTACGCGCCAATGCCAGCACAAGCGCTTCTGCCGGAGAGCCATCCTCGGGCGCCAGCCCGGGTACGAAGGCGCGCACCTCGGTGTTGATTCCAGTCGATTTGTCGACCGCATGCATCTTCGGCAGCACCACATCATCAACATGCGCCTGAAACCGATTTCTGATTTCGCTCGCATTCTCGCCGGGCATCAAGCGGTATTCCCAACTAAAGGTACAAGTGAGCGGTACGATGTTCTGCGCCGTTCCGCCATGCATCGTGCCTACATGAACGGTCGTGTAAGGCGGATCAAATCCGCTTTCCTCGTGGCTCCGCTTGTCACGCATGTCGTCGCCAACCATGGTCAGGAAGGCAACCAGCTCGGCGCCGTAGGCGATGGCGTTGACGCCGCGGTGGGTTTCGCTCGAATGGCGCTCTAAGCCGGTCACAGTGGTGAAAAAGCTGCACACGCCTTTATGCGCGTTGACGACCGACATTTTTGTTGGTTCGCCAACAATTACTGCAAGCGGCTTGGCGCCGAATTCATCCATCTTTTGAATCATCAGCGGCGCGCCCAAGCAACCCACTTCCTCATCGAACGACAGCGCAAAGTGAATCGGCGTTTTAAGTTTTGTGTTCGCAAAGTCGGGTGCCATGGCCAAAGCAATGGCGATAAAGCTTTTCATGTCCGACGTGCCGCGGCCGAACAATCGGTCATCTTTCTCGACAACTTCGAACGGGTTGGTGTCCCAAGCCTGCCCGTCAACCGGAACCACATCGGTATGTCCCGAGAGCACAACACCGGGCACATCCCGCGGGCCGATCGTAGCGTACAGATTGGCTTTATCACCACTTTCATCATGGATCAGGTGGGATTCGACGCCGAGCGCCGAAAGGTGATTCACGACGAAGTCTATTAGCTCTAAGTTGGACACCCGGCTGGTGGTATCGAAAGACACCAGTTTTTTGATCATCTCAACGGAGCTGTATCGCGTTTCGGGCATAGGAGGGATTCCGATGTCTGGCTGCGGGGCGTGATATTCGCTTCACACTCCCAACAATTCAAGAACGCCCTTTGGCCAAGTAGTTTTACCTGGCGGAACATTGCATTAACATCGCAGATACCCCATATAGCGGGGGCAGAAGCAGCCTCGAAATTACTGAAAAGCTTACGTTTTGGCCCGCCGCCAGAAAATTCTGAAAATTGCGCTTCCGCTTCTTGTGCTCGTCGGCGCCGTAGCCGTCGCCGGATATCTTCAAGCGACCAAGCCGCAGCTTGCACCGGAAGCATCGACCGAACGCGTTTGGTTGATCTCCACCGCCACAGCGGCAGTTGCCGACCGTCAGCCCGAACTGCTGGCCTATGGCGAAATCGTTGCTCAGCGTGATGTCGAAATGCGGGCGCTCGTCGCCGGCCAAATTGTCGCTGTGGGCGAAAATTTTATCGATGGCGGTTGGGTTCGCGAAGGCGATCTTTTGGTTCAGATCGATCCCTTCGAATTTGACGCCGCGGTGGCTTCGGGAGAAGCCCAGGTCCTGGAGGCCGACGCCCGGTTGACTGAAATTGGAGCGCAAATCGACGCCGAACTGACCAATCTCACCTACGACCGGGAACAGCTCGAAATTGCTGAGCGCGAGCTAGAGCGCCGTAAGGCGCTTGCCGAGGACAAGGTCATTTCGGAAAAAGCACTGGACGATGCCCGTCTCTCACGCAACGAGCGGGCGCGAACCGTGGCGCTGAGTGAACGCAGTCTACAAATGTTGCGTGCCAGTGCGGAACGCCAACAAGCGGTGATTGCACAAACCGACGTGACTCTAAGACGGGCGCGGCGCGATTTGCGCAACTCGCGCTTGCTGGTGCCCTTCGACGGCTTTTTGACTGAAACCGGCGCTGCCATCGGCAAGAGCCTCCCGGTCAACGGGCAGGTGGCGCGGTTGATCGACCTCAGCCAGCTAGAAGCCAAGTTTCATCTGAGCAACGGTGAGTTTGGCCGCCTCATTAACGCGCCGGAGGGCTTGCTGAAACGCCCAGCGCGCGTTGTTTGGCGGGTCGGAACCGAGATGTTTCGTTATGACGCTGAGATCGCCCGCGTTGGCGCGGAGATCGAGGCGGCAAGTGGCGGCGTCCAGGCTTATGCCCAAATTGACATGACAGAAGCGCGCACATCGCTCCGTCCCGGCGCGTTCGTCGAAGTGTATTTGCGCGACCGTCTCTATCGCCAGGTCGCCCGCCTGCCGGAGAGTGCCCTGCACGAGGATGAAAGAGTTTATGTCGTCGTCGACGGTCGCTTGCAGCCGCGCCTGGTCGAGCTGGTGGCGCGCATCGACAATGATGTTCTGGTGCAGGGCGAACTCGCGCATGGTGAAATTGTCGCGACCACGCGCTTCCCCGGTATCGGCCCGGGAGTGAAAGTCACAGCCAGATGAAAACACCGCGGCGTGATTTGATCGGCGTCTTCTTACGCCACCGCACGGCCGCCAACCTTTTGATGGTGTTTCTCATCGTCATTGGCCTGTTTTCTCTCGGCCAATTGAACACCCAGTTTTTTCCGAAATTCACCATCGACTGGGTCACCGTGAGCGTCGATTGGCCCGGCGCCAGCGCTGAAGACATCGACGCAAACATCGTCGGTGTGATCGAACCGAAGGTACGCTTCCTCGATAATGTTTATCGCGTTTCCTCAACCTCGTCCGAAGGCATCGGCCTGGTCGCTATCCAGTTTCAACAAGGCACCGATCTTCAAGCGGCGCTGGGTGACGTGGAATCGGAAATCGCGCAAATCACCACCTTGCCGGAAGACAGCGAAAAGCCGGTTATCCAACGCGTTTTCAGCTATGAACCGATCGGCCGCCTGGTGCTCTCCGGCCCCTATCCCGAGACCTCGCTCAAATCGCTCGCCAAGGACATCCGCGAGGGTCTGCTGGCAAAAGGTGTCGACCGCGTTGAACTGGCCGGCGCCAGGCGCGAGGAGATATGGGCGGAATTGCAGCCGCGGACCATGCGCCAGCTCGATCTCGAAGTGGCGGACATCGCAGCCAGCATTAGCCAAAGCTCCCTCGATTTGCCCTCCGGCATTGTCCCGAGCGGCACCAACAAGCAAATCCGCAGTCTCGGCCTGGCGAAAACCGCTGAGGCCCTAGGGCATATCGAGGTGCGGGCGCTCGACAATGGGGAGAAGATTTACCTGCGCGAGATCGCCCATATCACCAACCGCTTCAATAAGGACGATCCACTCGTCTTCCGCGGCGGAGGGGCCGCCATTGAGCTTCAGGTCCAGCGCGCACCGGCCTCCGACGCCTTGGAGCAAGCGGCGTTTCTCGATGAATATGTGCGCGAAATCCGGCCCACCCTGCCGCCCAATTTGAAACTCGAGCAATATAATGATGTGGCGGAAGCGATTAACGACCGCATCAATCTGTTGCTTAAGAACGGCGCCAGCGGGTTGGTGCTGGTCGTCGCGGTGTTGTTCGTCTTCTTGAGCGGGCGCGTCGCATTTTGGGTGGCCGTCGGCATTCCGGTCGCCATGCTGGCAACTTTGGCGGTGATGGCACTGATGGGCCAGTCGATTAATATGGTCTCTTTGTTCGCCATGATCATGGCCATCGGCATCATCGTCGACGATGCGATTGTCGTCGGCGAACATTCGGTGACCCGGCGCGCGGCCGGCGATTCGCCCACCCGCGCCGCCGAGGTCGGCGCCAAACACATGCTGGCGCCGGTGATCGCGGCCACGTTAACCACCCTCGCGGCATTTGTTCCGTTGTTTCTAATATCCGATATCATCGGCCAAATTATCTTTGCAATTCCGATGGTCATAATCGCAATTCTAATTGCTAGTTTAATCGAATGTTTTTTCATCCTGCCCGGCCATCTTCGCGGCGCGCTGCGCCACGACCCGCGGCTTGAAAACCGCTTCGCGCGCTGGTTCAACCCGCGCTTCGAGGCGTTTCGGGACGGCCTCTTTGAACGCTTCGTTCGGACTTGCGTGGCCTGGCGCTACCTCACGCTCAGCGTTGGCGTCGCCTTGTTGGTGTTGTTGTTTGGCCTCATGGCCGGTGGGCGAATCGGTTTCGTCTTCTTCCCCTCGCCCGAGTCCGATACAGTTTATGCCAATGTCTCGTTTGTTGAAGGGACCAAGCGCGACACCAGCTTTGCCATGTTGCAAGAACTCGAACGCGCGGTCCGAGCCAGCGAGCAAAGACTTACCGGCGGTAAAGGCGAGCTTATCGTCGTCAGTATAGGACAGCTGGGAAAGCCGGTCGGGCGCTCCGACGGCTTCTTTCTCGGAAGCGGCGATCACATTGTCGGCATGCGGGTTGAGCTTGTGCCCTCGGATAGCCGCTCGGTACGCACCCAGGAACTGCTCAATGCTTGGCGCGATGAAACGCGGCTGATGGCCGGCGTCGAGAACTTTACCGTGATCGAGGAGCAATCCGGCCCGCCGGGGCGGGAAATCGAATTGCGCCTCAGCGGCCAATCACTGGATGATCTCAAGGCGGCAGCCCTCGAAGCGCGCGCTCTTCTCGAACGCTTTCCCGGTGTGAGCGACGTAAATGACGACCTGCCCTACGGCAAGCAGGATACAATTATCGAGGTGACACCGCGTGGCCGAGCGCTCGGTTTCAACACTGAGAGCGTGGGGCGCCAAGTACGCAATGCATTCGAAGGCGCGATCGCCAAGCGCTTCGCGCGCGGCGACGAGGAAATCACGGTGCGTGTACTTTATGACCGCGAAAGTTTGAGTGAGGCGGATTTGCGGGGTCTCTATCTGTTAAGCCCGGGCGGCCAGCAAGTGCCGTTAGCCGAGGTGGTCGCGTTCAGTGAGAAAACCGGATTTGCCCGCATCCGCCGCGAGGACGGCCTGCGAACCGCCAGCATCACAGCTGAGGTCGATGAGCGCCTGAACACCAGCGACGCAGTAATCCAGGCGTTGGAGCAGGAAGGATTGCATGCGCTGATGGGCCAATATGGCGCCAACGCTGAGTTCCGCGGTAAGGCGGAAGAACAAGAGCGCACCCTAGGAGATATGAAACTCGGCGCACTGATCGCGCTGATTTCGATATACATGATTTTGGCGGCGATATTTTCAAGCTATATCCGCCCGCTATTCGTCATGGCGGTGATCCCTTTCGGCATCATCGGCGCGATAATCGGGCATCTTGTCCTCGGCTACGACATCTCTGTTCTCAGCTTGGTCGCACTGCTCGGCCTGTCTGGAATCGTCGTCAATGATTCGATTATTCTAGTGCGCGCTATTCAAATCCGCAGCAACGACGGCGCATCCCTGATCGAGGCCATTGTTGGCGGCGCGCGCGACCGATTGCGCGCGGTTATTTTGACTTCGGTCACGACAATGTTCGGACTGATGCCGCTGTTGTTCGAAACCAGCCTACAGGCCCAGTTTCTCAAACCCATGGCGGTGACCATCGTCTTCGGATTGTTGGGCTCGACGGTGATCGTGTTAATTCTAGTGCCAGTGTTGCTGGCCGTGCAAGGCGACATTACCGCCCTATTTGCACGCTATTGGGCGTTCGGTACGGCGCGGCCTGAGAAATCCAGCCCGTAGCTGTCCTAGTCGCGCCAGAATGTTGGCACGATCAGAATCAAAACCGTAAACAGCTCCAAGCGTCCCAACAACATGGCGAAGGAAAGCAGCCATTTGGCGGCTTCAGGCAGGGATTGGAATGTGCCGGTCGGGCCGATGATGGGGCCGAGCCCTGGCCCAACATTGGCGAGTGCAGTGGCAGCGCCAGAAATGCTGGTAATATAATCGAGCCCCATCAAAGACAGCGCCATGGCCAATACGGCGAAGCTGACAACGAAAAGAAAAAAGAATCCCATCACGGCGCCAGGCACCGTTTCCGGAATGGGCCGATGGTTGTACTTCATGGGAAAGACGCCGTGCGGCTGGATCAATTGATGGATTTGCACGCGCGCAGTCGCGTAAAGCACTTGGAAGCGAAACACCTTGATGCCGCCCGTGGTCCCGCCGGTACAGCCGCCGATAAACATCAGCACGGTAAAGGCCGGCAAGGCGAAACTGCCCCAACTGCCAAAATCGGCCGAGGAATAGCCGGTGCCGGTCAATATCGAAATGGAATTGAAAGCGGCGTAACGCACCGCATCGTCCACCGCCATGCCGCTCGACAGCCAGAGCCAGCCCGACAGCGCCAGCAGCGAGACCAGTATGATACCCATAAACCATCGCACCTGCGTATCGCGCCACAAGCGCTTGGCGCCGCCGCGCACGGCCTGCAGATAGAGCACAAACGGCAGCGACCCCAATATCATGAAGACGATGGCAATGGCTTCGATCGCCGGATTGTCGAACAGTCCCAGGGATCGGTCCGACGTCGAATAGCCGCCCGTGGCGATGGTCGTCATGCCGTGGCAAATGGCCTGGAAAGCGGTCATACCGGCCAGCCAGTAGGCAATCGCATTGATCACGGTCAGCGCCAGATACACCAAGAAGATGGCACCAGCGAGCTGCGCCGTGCGTGGCAGTACGCGCTCTGATTGGTCAGAGGATTCGGCGCGGAATAATTGCATGCCGCCAACATTGAGCATCGGCAAAATCGCGATCGCCGTGACAATGATGCCGATGCCACCCAACCATTGAAGGAGCGCGCGCCACAGCAGAATTCCTGGCGGGGCGTCATCGAGTCCAATGATGACGGTGGAGCCGGTAGTGGTCAGGCCGGACATCGCCTCGAAATAGGCGTCGCCGTAACTCAACCCCAAATCAGAGAAGACGAAGGGCAGCGCGGCGAAAGCCGATATGATTATCCAGCTGAATGTGGTGAGGATAAACGCCTGCTTGATGCTCAAATTTGCTTCGCCGGTGCGGTTAACCAGGGCCATGGCGACGCCGATGAAAAGCGTGAACATGGCGGCTGCGAGAAAAACCCGCCAATCCCGATTGCCAGCGATACCGTCAGCGATCGCCGGCAATAACATAGCCAGCGCGACCGTCGTCAGCAGAACCCCAATTACAAAGAATATGGGGCGAAAATCCTTAACCGAGCCCATTCAGCAAGTGCTCCAGCGTAAGCGGACGGAAACTTATGCGTGGTTCGGGCAGTCGCCTACTTGGCGGATGGAAATCGCTAGCTGGAGGCTTTTCCGAGCGCGTGTCCGATGAAGGCGAGGAATTCGCGCCGAGTCTTCGGATCGGAACGAAACGACCCCAGCATGCGGCTCGTCACCATCATGACGCCTCGTTTCTGGATGCCCCGTGTCGTCATGCAATGATGCGCCGCCTCGACCACAACGCCAACGCCGCGCGGATGAATGGCCTCATCCAGCGCGTCGGCGATTTGTGCCGTCATTTTTTCCTGGATCTGCAAACGCCGGGCGTAAACATTCACGATGCGCGCCAGTTTACTGATCCCGACGACGCCCTTATTTGGCAAATAGCCAATATGCACTCGGCCGATTATGGGCGCCATGTGATGTTCACAATGGGAGCTGATTTCAATATCCTTGAGCACCACCATTTCGTCGTACCCGTTGGTCTCCTCGAAAGTCTTCTTCAAGATTTCGACGGGATCTTGGCCATATCCGGAATAAAATTCCTCATAGGAACGAACGACCCGGTCGGGCGTATCCAACAGTCCCTCGCGGTCGGGATCATCTCCGGCCCACTGGATCAGAGTCCGGACGGCGGCGCGCGCTTCGTCTCTGCTGGGTCGAGAATCGGCAGAGGCGGACGCGTCCGCCGAGCTGGAATCGTTTGCTACGTGTTTGCTCAAAACACCACTCCTATGGACGAATAAAGTACGGGGTGTAACGCCATTCCAGCCTCGTACGGCGGCGGCGCGGGCAATGTCTATCGCCTAATTCACTCCCTTGCAAGTCACAGCGGCGCGACTTTTAATCGACCTCAGTTGAGTCTCACTTGCTGATTGGGGTCATCCAGCGAAAACGTCGGAATAGTGGCCTCAAATCGCTCGCCGCCGTCCACTTCCATTTCATAAAAGCCGGCCATAATGCCCGACGACGTCGATAGCGGACAGCCACTGGTATATTCGAAACTTTCTCCTGGTGCCAAGACCGGCTGTTCGCCGACCACTCCGGGGCCGCGCACTTCTTGGACCTGGCCGATTCCATCGGTAATGCGCCAGTAGCGGTTCAACAATTGGACCGTCAGACCGCTATGGTTGTGTATCGTCACATGATAGCCCCACACATAGTGATTATTATCCGGCTCTGATTGCTCGTCCAGGTAAAACGGTCGAACGGTAATTTCAACCGAATTCGTCATTTGTTGGTACATGATATCGCCCGCTACACGCCGGCCCCTATAATTTGCGCTTCTCGTGCCGTGCGCCGGTTTAATATTGTGCTAAGCGCCCCATTTGTCCAGTGCTGGGCCGCTTCTGCCAGCTAACTGCCTGCGCCGTCCAACGCTTGGGCAAGATCGATTTTTATGTCTTCAACATCCTCGAGCCCGACGGACAGGCGCACCAAGCCATCGCCGATCCCGAGTGCCGCCCGGTCTTCAGCTGGCAAGCGCTGGTGCGTGGTCGTCGCCGGATGGGTAATCAGGCTTTTCGAATCTCCGAGATTGTTGGAAATATCAACCAAACGAAGTCGGTCGAGAAACGCAAAGGCGGCGTTTTTGCCGCCAGCCACGTCAAAGCTAACGATTGTCCCGCCAGCCCTCATTTGGCGTTTTGCGAGCGCATGCTGGGGATGGCTCGCAAGCCCAGGATAGAGCGCCCGAACGACCTCGCTCCGGCCCTCCAGGAAAGTCGCAACATTGAGAGCGTTGGCGCACATACGTTCAACCCTCAGTTCCAGCGTTTCCAGACCCTTCAGCAAAACCCAGGCGTTGAAAGGACTGAGCGAGGGGCCCGTATGGCGTATGAAGGGCAGTAACTCCTCATCGACGAAGGCTTGGCTGGAGAGGATGGCCCCGCCTAAACAACGGCCCTGCCCATCGATATGTTTGGTTGCCGAATAGACCACGATATCAGCTCCAAGCTGCATGGCGGGCTGCAACAGGGGCGTGGCGAACACATTGTCGACGACGAGCCGCGCGCCGACCTCATGAGCCATCTCTGAAACTGCCTTGAGGTCGATAATCTCGAGCCCAGGATTTGACGGCGATTCCAGAAAAACGCATCGCGTGTCCGGGCGAAACGCGGCGCGCCATTGATCCAGATCCGTGCCATCCACCAGCGTCGCCTCGATTCCATAACGCGGCAACAATTCGCTCACGATAAAAAGACAAGAGCCAAACAAGGCGCGCGAGGCGACGATGTGATCACCGGCCCGCAACTGCGCCATCAGGGAGGCAAACACAGCCGCCATCCCGGTGCTCGTCGCCTTACATGCCTCAGCCCCTTCGATCAAAGCGAGGCGCCGTTCAAACATGGCGACAGTGGGGTTTCCGAAGCGTGAATAGACGAAGCCCGGCGCGTCGCCTTTAAAGCGCGCCTCGGCCTCACCCGCACCCTCATAGACGTAGCCCGAGGTCATAAATATGGCCTCGCTTGTCTCGCCATGCTCAGACCGCCGGGTGCCGCCCCGTACCATGCGGGTCGCCGGGCGCCACTGTTCTTCCTGAATTTCTTGAGAGTCTGTAGGCTTCGCCATCTCGCATTACCTCCAATAAAAAACCCCGACTGGTCAAGGTCAGGGCTCATACTGGCTTCGACCTTTTAGCGGGATGTTTAACGTGGCCGCAAGCCGGTCGGCTCAAATCGCCACGGTAGTGTTCATCTGAAAAGCATGTATCGCGCGCGACGTCAAGAGGTGAGGCGCTATCCTTCTCCCGCTGTGGCGCTGCAGGCGCCGCCGCCGAGGACGCAAAACCGGGCGCAGTGCGGATGGTTGAGGGTAACCGGCCGCATTGTCGCCGCCGCCAGCGTCTCACCAAGTTCGAATTCGGGCGCGTAGGGCAACAGCGTGCAAGCAACCACTGCCGCCCGCTCCGCGCCCTTGCGCCGCACCACCATGCGCGATGTGGCGCACATCATGCTAGCTTCATCCACTCCCAATATGCCCCAACAGGCGCTTGTAATTTCGGCCACATCTCGCTGCGCTTCCATTTCGGGGAAGAGCACCAAGTCTTCAGGATCTTCCGCATCCAGATCAATGCCATGCTTGGCGAATAACGCTGCGTAGCCGACGCGCAGTTCAGCATCGCTCTGGTGCCACAGGGTACGGCCCGCCACGCTCAGGGAAAATCCCGACCGCGCCAACCACAGAAAGCCTTCCATCATATGCTGCCATGAGCGGGCGCCACGCTCCACATCGTGCAACGTTTCGCCGTAATGGTCGATCGAGATACGCAGCACAAGTTTTGCGCCATATTCTGCCTTGAGGGTAAGCAACGCTTGTTTATGCCGCAACATAGGGCGCATGGCGTTGGTCAGCACCAGAACGCGATAACCGCCAGCCAGGCTGTCGCCCAGAAGTTCCATGATCTCCGGGTTCATGAACGGCTCGCCGCCGGTGAAGCCAATTTCCTCGGCGTCCCATGCCGGGCCGTCCAACTCGTCCAGAAATTCACGCAGGTCGACGCGCGTCAAATAGGCCAGGCGGTCGTTGCGCGGGTTCGATTCGATATAGCAATTTTCGCAGGTGATGTTGCACAGCGTGCCAGTGTTGAACCAGAGCGTGCGCAGGCTTTTGAACGTCACCCCGGCGCGCTGTTGACCATCGGCCGTGCGCTCGGGGTTCCTGAATTTTTGCGGATCCAGGGTCAGGCTGTCTGGCGGCTCAGGCTGATGCATCGATCTCTCGGTCGGATTTGGCGGGCGGCGCCGGATCGGCCCCTTACGTCAAGATGACGCCCTTAGAGCTACCTGCAAAATCAAGGCAATTCAATTCTCAGTGTGCGCCGGCACCAGAGACACCGCTTGCCTCAAAGGGGGCACATTCACTATCGTTGTGCGGCATGCGGGTGTAGCTCAATGGTAGAGCGTAAGCTTCCCAAGCTTGTGACGGGGGTTCGATTCCCCTCACCCGCTCCAAGCGCAATATTACTGCTGAGCTATGTTACGTCAGAGCCGCGCTAACGCTCCCCAAACCTTCAATTTCATAGCGGAATTCTTCGCCAGCTTTGGCGAACCGCGTGGCCAAAGTGGAGCCGGTCATGACGATCATGCCGGCGCGGAGCTGCTTGCCCTGCCCTGCCAACAGCCCTGCCAGCCATGCCACGGATTCGAAGGGATGGCCCATGGCGTCGCCGGTCACCCCGCTCTCGACGAAAGCATCATTTAAATACATCGCGACTGGGTTGGTCTTGAAGTCCAGCTCCCGCCAATCGCCAGCCGCTTCGCCGAGCACGACGCCGCCGCACCAGCTATTATCGACCATAATGGAGAGCGCATCCAAATCGCCATAGTCCGCGTTACGGTCCTCGATCAATTCGAAAGCCGGCACGCAGGCCGCGACATAGTCGCGCACCGATTCGGCGTCGAGCGGAAGCGCATCGAAGGGTATATCTTTGGCTATTTCAACGGCAAGCTCGAATTCAATGCCAAGACGCATGAAATCGCCTAAGTTCAATTTGGCCGGAGAACGGTGCACCGTCGATTGAAAGACCATGCCGGCGATCGGCTCATGCACGCCACATAATTCTCGGATTTTTTCCGAGGTTAAGCCCACTTTATAGCCGGCGATTGCCCCGCGACCGTCTTCGGTATAGCGCGCATTTAACAGGTCCTGCACCTGGTATCCGGCTTCCATCGTTGCCGGTCGCAGCGCGTCGCGGATCGGGCGAAATGGCGTCCGAGTTTTGTTTTCAGTGAACAGGCGGTCCGCCAGTTCACGCATGGAAGATTGCTCACGTTCGTTCATGTTATCCCTCTCCTGCCCGTTGCGGCGCGGCACTAGCCGAGAACCCGCTCAAGGCGGTCTAAGGCTTGGTTGAGCAGCGCTGGGCGGGCGGCAAAACACAGGCGTAAATAACCTTCGCCAACGTCTCCAAAGGCCGTTCCCGGCGCCAATCCGACACCGGCGTCGTGTAATATTCGCTTGGCGAAAGCGAGGCTGTTGGCTTCTCCCTCGACCGAGAAAAAAGCGTAGAACGCGCCCTTCGGTTTGGCCATACCGACACGGTTGAGAGACGACAAGCGGCAATAAACGAGATCGCGCCGTTCCTCAAAAGCAGCGCGCGATTGCGCGACATGCGCTTCACCGTCACGCAGCGCGACAATGCCCGCATGCTGCACAAACGTGGGCGGCCCAGCGATGTTGTATTCCGTCAGTTTTGCCAAAATCAGCAATAAATCTGGCGGCGCGGTGATCCATCCCAGCCGCCATCCCGTCATATTCCAGTTTTTTGAAAAGCTATTGATGATGATCACGCGGTCATCCGGTTCGGCCAACTCGGCAATGGATGGTGCCAGGGTGCGTCCGTCATAAACCAGGCGGGCATAGACATCGTCACACACCATCCAAATACCGTGGCTGCGGCAAAAGGAGAAAATCGCCTCCAGCTCGGTACGCTCCGCCATCCATCCGGTCGGATTGTTGGGTGAATTGATAAACAGCGCCTTGGCGTCACTGCCAAGCGCATCGAACAGTTCATCCAAATCGATGGTCCATTCGCCGTCTACTTCATGCAGGGGCACGACGCGGACCTTGGCGCTCAACACTTCAGCTGCGTGCACGGCATTGGGCCAAATCGGCCCGACAATCACCACCGTGTCGCCGGGATCGAGAATGGTCTGATAGGCCAGCATGATGCCATGCATACCTGACGTCGTGGCGGTAATGCGATCCATCGCCACCGGGCGCCGGTACAGGCCACTCATATAGTCGGCGATCGCCTGGCGCAATTCTGGCACGCCGCTATTGGGCACATAGAAGGTTTTATCTTCGGCCAGCGCCTGCACCGCGGCATTCTTAATAAAATCCGGCGTTGGTTCGTCGCCTTCGCCAAACCACAGCCCAATCACGTCTTCCATTTTGTGACCAAGCTCCATGATCTGACGAATCTGGCTTTCCGCCAGCTGGGCAACGCTGTTGTTGATTTCGGCCGTCATGGACAGGCGTTCCGATCTTGTGGGCATGTTCAATAATTGGGCCGAACGAACTCGGCGGAGCCGATATGAGCATACCCGCCCGCGGCAACGCAATTCTGTTGCCAATCGGCTGAGGGCTACTAAACTCCGCTCGCGATCAAGCGCCAAGCAGGCTTCGAAGCCATGATTAATTTTTGCCTTTTCATACTCCGCGTCAGCGGGCATTGCGTACGTTGAGCGCCATCGCACCGGCTTCTCTGGTCCAGGATTCGGGCGCTAAATCGCCGGTCGCCGTTATTGATATCGGCTCAAATTCGGTTCGCCTGGTGGTCTATGACGCGGCCAAGCGGGCGCCGGTCCCAGTATTCAACGAAAAGGTTCTCTGCGGCCTTGGCCGCGGCCTCGATTCGACGGGCCGGCTCAATCCCCAGGGCGCCAAGCAGGCGCATGATAGCGTGCGCCGCTTCGCCGCGCTGACGGCGGCCATGGGGGTGACGGATATCAACGCCTTCGCCACGGCGGCGGTGCGTGAGGCCAGCGATGGGCAGGATTTCGCCGCGGCGGTCGAGCGTGACTGCGGCTTTGGTGTGCGCATTATTAGCGGCGAGGAAGAGGCCCGCCTTTCGGCGTTGGGGGTGCTCGCGGAAATACCGCGCGCAAGCGGCATCATGGGCGATCTCGGCGGCGCCAGTCTGGAAATCGCGCATCTCGAGAGCGGCGAAAATCTGCAGCAGGCGACATTGCCGATCGGCCCGTTGCGCATGGCCTGCGGCCCCGATACCGTCACCACAACGGACGACCACCGCGGCGGCATAGAAGAGCATCTCGCCCGTACGGCGTGGCTGCAATCGGCACGCGGCGGCACATTTTATGCGGTCGGCGGGGCATGGCGGAGCTGGGCACGCATGCATATGCGCCGGCTCGATTACCCGCTCTCTATCGCCCATCACTACGAGATCACGGCCAAATCGGCACTCGAATTCGCCGAAGGAATCGCCTTGCTCACGCCGCACGCCCTGTCTGGATTCGCCGGCCTCGAGGAAGCGCGGGCCGGATCGATTCCATTCGCCAATATGTTGCTGAAACGGCTGGTCGAGGAGTCCGGCGTCTCCAGGGTGCTGTTTTCGGCCTATGGCGTGCGCGAGGGGCTGATCTTCGATCGCCTGCCCGATTCCTTGAAGGCGGAGGACCCGCTGATCGCCGCGTGCCGCAATTTGGCCGAGATGACCGGCCGCGCCACCGCCGACGGCGATGCACTGTTTCGCTGGATGTCTCCGGCGTTTGTTGATGAAACTGAGGACCAGGCGCGCCTGCGCCGCGCCGCCTGCCTGTTGGCCGATCTCGAATGGTCGGAGCATGCCGATTACCGGGCCGAACATGCGCTGCTGCGCATCTTGCGCTACCCCCTGATCGGCATCGATCACCCGGGCCGCGCCTATATGGCGCTGGCTGTTGCCTCGCGTCACGCAAAGGTGAGCGAGAAACTCCGCACCCGCTTCCTGCATGGCCTCCTCGACCACGCGGAATCAAGCCGCGCCAAGGCCGCCGGTCTGGCCATGCGCCTGGCTTATACGTTTTCTGGCGGCGTCATATCGCTGCTCGAACAAACGGCTCTGCGGCGTGATGGCGACAGGCTGAAGCTGGAACTGCCCGACCATGCCGATGTGCTGGTCGGAGACGTGGTGCAGAGCCGCTTCCGCACCCTCGCCCAGGAACTCGGCTGCCAGCCCCGCATCGCCACCACCGCGCCCTAGAGCCTGTCAGGATCGCTCGCGCTCACCCGACACGCTCTATCTCTTTGGAATTGAAGCAAATGCGTCGTCGCAGGTGATTCCACCTGCTCGGGATTTGCTCTAGTCAGATCGCGCCAGTGACCTGTTCGGGTGTCCGTCCCACCACCTGGCGATAGATTTCTGCGTCCGTAGCGCCCTCACTGCCGATCACCAGGACGCGCGAGTCTTTGTCGAGCCCGAGGGTCTCGCGCAAAACGTCGTCGCCGCACGCCGAAATCAGTGCCGCCGTCGCGGCGCAGCCCGATTCGCCGGCGACGATCGGGCGGTCCTCGCCGACACCAGCCGCCAAAATGCGCATGGTTTCTTCTGCCGCCACGTCCGGGATGATCAGCGTTTCATCCGCGCAGTCGCGCAATATCTGCCACGCCAATGGCGATATATTCGCCCCTGCCAGGCAGGCCATGAAGGTCTCGACATCGCCCGGTACCATTGTCGGTTCACCGGCCTGCATGGTGCGCGCGATACAATCCGCGCGCTCCGGCTCGACCACCACTGTGCGTGGCCGGGCCGCGCCGAGCAGACGCCAAAATTGGCCAGCCACCCCCCCTGCCAGGCCGCCGACGCCGCCTTGAATGAAAAGATGGCTCGGCACGCCGCCAGGCGACTCCAGCCCTCCCGGCCATTGCCCGGCGATCTCATCCGCCATCACCATATAGCCTTGCATCACCCAGGCCGGCACTTCTTCATAGCCCTCCCAGGACGTATCGGACACCACGAACCAGCCGTGCTCGCCGGCTTCATCGGCGGCGACCTCGACCGAATCGTCGTAACTGCCGGCAACCCTTCGTATTCGCGCGCCATAGGCAGCGATTTCGTTCGCCCGCCCTTCGCTCACGCCTTCATGCAGGTAAACAATGCACCCACAGCCGAACATTTGCGCCGCCCACGCAACGGAGCGGCCATGATTGCCGTCGGTGGCGCAGCAGACGGTAATGCCGGACGTTACCGATTGATGATCCGCCGACAACAGCTCAGTAACGCCGGCGATGTGGATATTTCGCGCGGCCAATTCGCGACGTAAGACTTTGAGCACTGCATATGCGCCGCCCAGCGCCTTGAAGCTCTTCAATCCGAATCGCTGGCCCTCGTCTTTGTACTGCACGTCGCCAAGGCTAAGCGCAGCGGCCAAGCCGCTAAGAGGCAGCAGCGGCGTCGGCGCATAGCCGGGCCAAACACTAATTTCTCGCTTGGCTTCGGCAAACGCCTCCGCGCCGAGAATTTCCGCTGCCCGCCCGCCAAACGCAGCATTCTTCAAGGCCAATCCGTTGGCCTGATGACGGCAGGGAAATACCGGTAATTTTATCATTTACAGAGCTCCTGTCAGATGAAACGGGTCGGCGCTAGAGCATCTCAACGCCCGCGCGCGCGCAAATTTCGTCTTCCTCGCCCGTGCCTCCGCCGACGCCGCACGCACCTTCGATCGCCTCGTCGCGAACGATCGGGAGTGCGCCCCGGCCCATAATCATGTGCCCGCCTTCGGCCGCAGCGATGCCGCGAAACGTGGGGTGATCAGCGCGCTCGGTGAGATCGCCGCTCGCCATGCCAAACGAGGCCGACGCAACCGCCTTGCCCTGGCACCCATAGGCACTGGCCCAAATAGCGTTGTCCATCCGTTGAAACGCGACGAGGCGACCACCGCCATCGCAGACCGCCACACTTCCCTTGATATTGAGTTCTTTGGCTTTGGCCATCGCGCCGGCAATGACGCGGTTGGCTTCTTCAAGCGTTAGCGCCATATAATTTGCTCCCAATTCTATTCTCTTCCGGCCCGTCGTTCAGGCAATCCATATTGTCCGTCGTCATATAATTTGGAACAATCTACGGCCTGATCTAAAGGAGGATTTGGCCCATCTGGTTCAAGATATTAGGCGGCGTATTTGCGGTATT
>Ga0209403_10000878_pt1 | contig 41417 bp, 33 predicted proteins | sample ArcticOcean_MG_C_8_FD_187440 | JGI IMG/M metagenome (GOLD analysis project Ga0209403, IMG submission 187440) | Marine microbial communities from western Arctic Ocean - ArcticOcean_MG_CB11_86 (SPAdes) (version 2) | ecosystem: Environmental > Aquatic > Marine > Oceanic | place: Arctic Ocean...
AAGAGCGACGAGTCTCGCTCAACAATTAGGCCTAAATCCAAGACATTGAGGCCTGGTACGCCCGGAGGGATTCGAACCCCCGACACCCAGGTTCGAAGCCTGGTGCTCTATCCACTGAGCTACGGGCGCTTGTCAGGTCTGGGCCGCTTTAGCGACCGGCGATCACCGGTTCACCGGTTCACCGGCGACATTTAGTCAGGGATCAACTCCCCGATCACGTCGCGGTAGTGGCGGCTACCCGTCAATTCTAGGCGCACCCCATCTCCACCCTCAACATCATGCACAACCATGTCGCCGGTATCTTCCAGCAGTTCGACGTGCGAGATGGTCTCAGACGCCGCCGACATCAAGTGATAGCTACCGGTCAACGGCCGATACGAGAACAACTCCCGGGTCGCCAGTTCCAGATCCGTATATCCATCTTCGACCGCCCTCACCAGTGCGTCACAACGCTCCAGATGGAACGCAATTGTCTCGGCAGCTCTACTCTCGTCTGTCATGAGAAACTGGTTCCGATTGAACAGCCGGTGAGCCGGCATGACCGTCAGCCCTGTCCCCAGTTGGCAGACGCGGTGCAGTGATTTCAGGTAAGCCATCAATCCCCACACGTCGCGGGGGTTCTTGTATCGATCCGGGAGGCTTGCTGAGAGGTCCGCAGGATGACTGTACGCCATCGAAGGATGCGGTGTGATCTCAGGCAAGACGTGGTCCCCTGTAAAGATCAGATTCCCGAGCTTGATGGTCATCTCGTCCGGCCAGTGGCCCGGCGTGTGCAGATACTCGATCGCCCCATGTTTGAAGCCATCTACAATCCCACGATCGAGCTTGATAGAGGATCGCATCGCTTCGTAGTTATCCCGCCCGCCACCTGACTTGCCGTTGCCGGTGGGTTTGGTGACGGAGCCGCCATACGTCCTCGGACCGGTATCACGCATGCGTTCGCCGATGCGAGTCATCTCGATCCGCAGTGGAGATTTGTCTGCCCGTAACAACTGCCCGTAGGAGTACGGAGAGTATGCCGCCCACAGCTCGTGCGCCCAGAATTCGGCGCCCGATGCGTCTGCGAATTCAGCCACACCGCCATCGTGGTCCCAGTGGCCATGCGTTACGACCATGCGATCGACGTCAGACGGCTTCATACCGAACACGTTCAGGCCGTCCGCGAGGAAATCAATCGAACCAAGATGTCCTGGATCGATGAGCGTTACGCCATCGTCCTCTATCACGTAAGCCCACGTGGGGCCGTTCGCTCGAGATGCGTCCGACGGTGGCTCTACGCCTATGCCGTGGACTGACGGACCACCGTGTGTATCGACATCGATGACCAAGCCGTCGCCGTTCTCGGCGCCCCACCGGCGTACCGTTATCCCGGACGGCACATCCGGATGAGTCGTTCCTGTCATTCATCTCTCCGGGTACGCACCTAATGCCTAAATATGGCTGCTAGGGTCACGTCCACACACGAAAACGGGCCCTTTCGGGGAAAGGACCCGTCTGGAATTTTTGAGCCGATGCTGGGGTGAGCGGAGGGGATTGAACCCTCGATCTTCAGGGCCACAACCTGACGTGTTAACCACTACACTACGCCCACCACGCTGCATCGCCAATCGCGCCCCTTGCGGGGAAGCCATTACGGCACGCGTAACGCCGCCTTAGCGATCTCTCGCAGTAACGACGCCGTTCAGGTTATCACCCGAGCGACACCGCCTCAATCTCTGGGGGCCTGTATTACGAAGCGTAAACGGGCAATCCACCGCCCGCGTGGCCTCGGGTCGCGATCGTTAATCGAACGGCCCGGGGACCCAATCGATGCCGTTCCTAGAGCGGATATCCATACTCCCCTGCCATGTTCCAAGTTCCAAGTCCCACGGAAGCGAACGCGAGGATCGCCACAAGAACGCAGGGCCCGCAGGGTAAGGAAAGGCCGAGCCGGCCCCGTCTACTTGACGCTCTGGCGCCACTCCTCCCACATCTCAGGGGACGGCGGATAGTAGCGTCCCGGAGGGACGTTATCGCTCTCAATTCTCATCTTCACGTAAGCCTCAACAGACTCATGGTCTTCGACCATCTGGACACACTCTTCAGCGAACCAGGACGGAACAACCACTACGCCGTCCCCATCACCCACGAGAACATCCCCTGGACGAACTAGAACTCCCCCACATTGGATCTGGGTGTTCTCTTCGACGGGTTCCGCCCACGGCCCGGATGCATACGGTGTCCGGCCACGCGCGTATACAAGTAGGTTGTAGTTTTCATCGTCCATCACATCGAGGTCGCGCATACCACCGTCGGTCACGATGCCATCCGCATTGTTCATCTTAAGTTGGAGCGCCTTAACGTCCCCGAACACACAGGCCAAAGTGTTGCCCATCATGTCGCATACCAGGACATCACCGGGGCCACATCGAGCCATCGCCCTGTATTCAGGCGAGTTCTCGCCATCACGAACCTCAGATAGTAAGTCTGGTCGTGGCGGCAGGAATCTCAGTGTGCGTGCGCGGGCAGCGAGACGCGGCATTCCCGGAGTGTAGAGATTCAAACCTTCAATGAATGGGAGTTCTACTCCAGCATCCTTGACAACGTGGCTCCAGATGGTCGCTACCGGGAGTTTTCTGAATCGGTTTAGGACACTGTCAGGCACGTCGACCGGAGTGTATGACCGCTCTGCCATTGAGCTTTCTCCTTTTAGTATATTTAGTGTTAATTATTGCCAAATATTTTAGTGATTCAAACCTGTATACCCTGAAGCTCCCGATTTTTTACTTATCGCGATTTCGGTAATTATCCATTAAATTATTGCCGTAGAACTGACCAGGTATACCGTTTTCAGAGATCGTCTTTTCCTTCACCCATGTTTCAGCGTCTTCATGTTCTTTAGTGATTGCCAGGCACTCTTCAGCAAACCACGAAGGGACAACTACAACCCCATCTTCGTCCCCGACGATCACATCACCAGGTCTAACCAGAGCTCCACCACACTGAATGTCTATGTTCTCTTCCGCTGGCTCACCCCAAGGCTGCTGACCATAGGGCGTCCGGCCCTGCGCGTATACGATCAAATCGTAGTTCTCATCACGTAGAACGCTCATGTCTCGAATGGCGCCGTCGGTCACTACTCCCTCAGCGTTATTCATCTTTAGCTGCAACAACTTCACGTCGCCAGCGATACCGGCATAGCGAACGCCCTGTTGGTCGGCAACTAGCACGTCACCCGGGCCGCATCTTGCCATAGCGCGGTACTCGGGCGAATTCTCGTTGTCGCGCACTTCCGCTATCAGGTCCGGACGCATTGGATGGAAACGCAGAGTCCGAGCACGTGCAGCCAGGCGTTTCTGGCCGGGACTGAATATCAGGTTGACGCCCTCCATGAAAGGAAACGGCACTCCGAGGGTGCTTTGGACGGTTCCCCAAATAGTGGCGACGGGAAGTTTCTTAAACTCCTCGAGGATCCAATCCTCCACGTGAACGGGTTGCATAGATCTCTCGGCCATATGTTTGGCTCCTCAGTTTTCCCACGACCAACAGCTAGTCAGCAGTGTTTCTATTTTGGTTCAGGACCCGAGATCCATCGCTAGCTGGATCAATGCTCGCGTCGGAACACCCGTGGCACCTGTTGGTTCCCAGTCGTGCACCGATCGCCCCATGTTGGTGGCAGCGATATCAAGATGGACCCAGGGAGTGTCACCTGCGAACTCGCCTATAAAGTGAGCGGCAGTGATCGAACCTGCGCCCCGCCCCCCGGTATTCTTCAGGTCTGCGATATCGGATCTGTTCTGCTTCTTGGTGATCGGGTCGAGCGGCATCCGCCAGATTGGTTCGCCCCTCGTGTGACCTGCGGCAATCATCTGGTCGACAAGTTCATCGTCGTTGCTGAACGCGCCCGAGTGACCCATTCCAAGAGCCACAACCATTGCTCCGGTCAGCGTCGCTATATCAACGATCCGCTTTGCACCATTGGATTTTGCGAACCCAATCGCATCGGCAAGCGTCAGCCTGCCCTCGGCGTCGGTGTTGTCCACCTCGATACTCTTGCCGCCCATCGCTATCACCACATCGCCAGGACGCTGAGCTCCGCCACCCGGCATATTTTCCGTTGCGGCGCACACCATGTGGACATTTAGGACGGGCTTAAGGGTGGCGATAGCCTGCATCGATGCGATCGCTGCGGCCCCGCCGGACATGTCGCCCTTCATCGCGCCCATGCCAGCGCCGCCCTTGAGGGAGATACCGCCGGAGTCGAACGTGATTCCCTTGCCGATGATCCACAGATTATTATCCGGGTTGCCGACGTCGCCTTCGTAAGTCATGTGGATGAACTTCAGCGGCTGGTGGCTGCCAAGTGAAACGCCAACGTACGCGCCCATCTCAAGCGCTTCACAGTCCGCCTTCTCAAGTACCTCAATCGCCATCCCGCCCTCGGCTGCGATACCGGTCGCTATCTCAGCGAGTCTGGTCGGGTGAAGTACGTTTGCCGGTTCGCTGACCATGTCTCGTGCCGCTATCGATGCGCCCGCAAACGCCTGCGCCCGGGACACGCCAGCCGCAAGGGCCGGGGCCTTCGAACTGTCGTTATTTACTAGCGCCAACGTCGTGGGCCTGGTTTCGTCAAATTTGGGCTTGCTGGACGTCCGGTACTTGTCGAAGCGGTACAACCCGAGGATCGCACCTTCGGCAAGCGCTTCCGCGGCGGCCTCAGGATCCAGCCCACCTATGCCAGCGCCGTGAACAATGGTCGCAGCGCTCTCGACGTTCAGCGTACGGAGCCGACGGGCGACGATTGCGCTGACGGATCGCACACCGTCCAGATCGAAGTTTTCTGATTTGCCTAGCCCGACAACCAGTACCCGGTCCGGAACGAACCCAGAGTAGGTGTCGCCAATTGTGTGGATGACCGTGACCTCCCCACGGCTGCCCTTGATCTCGCCATCAGCGATAAGGGTGCTGATGGCGCCTCCAGTCGCTGCGTCCACGGCCCCGGTACCACCGGCAGGCGCCGCCACGCCCTCAAAAAGGTTAACGACGATGGCATTTACAGCCTGGGCGGTGATGTCTCCCGTCACAACGGAGAGTTCCATTGGGCGTTCCTTTACGGCTATGGGCGAGAAGGTCCGGCGTAGCTCCAACAAGTCCATACGCACGGAGCGCTTCGGCAGCGCTATCAGCCCCGTAGGGGCTCCTACGGTCCTGAGGAGGCGTCATTGTAGACGCGTTCTGGCCACCCACACTCCTTCGATCTCCCAGGTTCCTAAGACCAGCAGGCTATTGGATATTCTTGTACTTTGTTCAAAATTTGTTTAATATTTATTTTTGAGTACTAAAGTAATCTAGTAAGTAATAACTGTCGTGAGTATTGTGCCAATCACGTCATTGACTTCTTCCCGTTTCCCCAGCCTGCACCGGTAGAGGTTTACGCAAGGAGTCAACGACAGGCCGGACCCAGCAATGATCGACGGGGGTCGATCTCGGGTCATGCGGGTGGACGAGGGGCAATCCGCAACAAGTTGCTTCAGAGCCAGGGGGGCATCATGCAACTAGACAATATCCAGGTGCGAGTTATCAGTGACGGTTCCTACCTCCTTGACGGAGGTCTGGTTTACGGTCAAATCCCGAAGGTTGTCTGGGAAAAAGACTCCAAGCCTGACCGGCAAAACCGGGTCCGACTCGGTCTCAACTGCCTGCTCATACAGACACCGGACCGAAATATTCTGGTCGACACCGGAGTCGGGGCACGCCATCCGGAGCGCAACAAGGAACTATACGGACTCAGCTCTTCCAAGCTCCTCCGTAACTTGCGCGCCAATGGACTCACGGTCCGTGACATCGACACCGTCGTGCTCACTTGTCTGCACTTTGATCACGCAGGAGGCATCACACGGCTCGACCGCCAGGGTAACGTGATCCCGACCTTCCCGAACGCCACCATCATGGTGCAGCGCTCGGCCTTTGAGCGGCTACAGGTCCCGAACGAACGCACTATCGTCTCGACCGGATACACCGCCAAAGAAGATTTCGAGCTCATTGAAGAAAACGAGAAGCTCCTCCTTCTAGACGGGGATACCGAGATCGCACCGGGTATCAACACCGTTGTCACAGACGGCCCCGCAGACGGACATCAGTCCTTGCTGATCGACCTCGGTTCGGAGAAGATCGCCTACTTGAGCGACCTTGTACCGACTCCCTCGCACGTAAACCTTCCGTACATCACGGCGTACGACCGACGACCGGACTCCACGCTTGAGCAAAAGCGCCGCTTCTTGGATCGTATCGAGCGTGAGGGTTGGCTCATGGTGTTCTCGCACGGATATACCCATGTCGCCGCATACCTGGAGCGACATCGGGATCGGCTCACACTAAGACCCGTACCGACCGTCTAGACTCGTACTCTCGCAATAATTCGGGTTTGAAACAGCCGCCCCCCACCGGGCGGCTGTTTCGCGTCAAGAGCCATTTCGCCTTCACCGGTGTCAGATGTGAACCAATCCTGCTGATCTAAGCCCGGTCTGCTAAACAGGTTCCCCTTCCAGAATGTCTCCGTCCAACCGCACAAGACGTACACGTTCAATCGCGTTGGCGAGGGTCGACACACCGGCAGGAAGATCCGAACTCGTTCTTCGCACTCGGAGATAGGTGTCCGTCAGTCCGGTGGTCGGAGAGTTGTTTTCCCACAGCACCGGCGCTACCCGACCGACGGCGTTTTCGCGAAATGACCGGGATAGTCCGGAAGTCAGTTCCCGTATCTCGGCCGCCCGTCGTGTCCGGACCGCGTAATCCACGTGGTAGTCAAAGTGGGCGGCGCTTGTTCCAGGCCGTTCCGAGTACGGGAAAACATGTAGATCGGCGAATCCGACGCGCTCAATCACGTCTAGAGTCGAGCGATGATCGACCTCAGTCTCGCCCGGAAAACCGGCTATCGCATCGCCGGTGATCATGGCATCCGGGACGGCCGATCGGACCCGTTCGGCCGTTAGGACAAACTCTTCGGCCGTGTATCGCCTACGCATCCGGCTCAAAATCGCGTCGCTACCCGACTGCAACGCCATGTGGAAATGCCTGCACAGTCTCCCCTCACCCTCATCCAACCAGATATCCAGCAGCTCATCGGTGATCTCCGCAGGTTGAAGCGAAGACACCCGCAGCCGTTCGATCCCAGTCTCGTTCAGCACACGCTTAAGCATCACCGCCAAGTTCGTCTCAAGAAGATCGAATCCATAACTACCGAGCTGAGTGCCCGTTAAAATCACCTCCCGAGCACCCTCGTCCACCTTTCGAGCCACCTGTCGAACGATCATGTCATCCAGCACGCTCCGCTCACGTCCCCGAACCCTCGGAACGATGCAGTAAGCACAGACCTGGTCGCAGCCTTCTTGAATTTTTATTGAGGCCCTTGACCGCCCTAGCAACGCACCCGATCCTCGTGGCAGCGCACCATCGGCGCATGGCGTGACCGAAACACCGAGTCTTTCGGTCACGGTACGCGTGATATCGAGCTTCTGCTGATTGGTGACCACCAGATCCACAGCGTCTAGAGCATCCACCTCGCCTGGATCCCTCTCAGACATGCATCCAGTGGCCACGATCAACGCCTCTGGGTAGGCCTTGCGCGCTTTCGATAACGCCTGTCTAGCCTTCTTATCCGCGACGCTGGTGACGGTACAACTATCCAGCACAAAAACGTTCGGCGTTTCTCCATCCGCTGCGATAGCGTACCCGGCGGACATGAACTCCCGGGCCATCCTCTGACTGTCCGCCATGTTCAACTTACATCCGTGGGTCTCAATCTTCACCCGCGGTCCATCCACACCGACCGCACCAGTTACGGGTGCAGGAAGGCTGATAGAACGAAGCTCCGGCATGGGGTTATCTAAATCCATTGGGAAATTGGGGCGCCTCTCGTGTCTGAGAACGGGGATAGTGGGCCGATTGGTGACATCTTGGCGAATTCATGACTCCCCCGTAACGTTTTACTAATGCCATTATCATCCCGAGTCCGTAGCTGAATCATCGGAGACCCGCATCAATCCTTCTGCTGAGACCGGTGCGTCCGCCGCTAATTCACCTCATGGCCCGTTCAGCCCCGGGCGCGCGGGCCCTATAATCCTGCAGTGCGCCAGACGATTTTTGTCCTGACGCCGGAACTGAACATTCCTGCAAGTGCACCTCAGGTGCCTGGCGAGACGACCGAACGACGACCGCATCTAGGCGGGATTATTGGTCCGTACACCAGTCTGAGGTAAGGAAGGCATCACCGTATGACCGAACGAGTCGTGGTTACGGGCGTGGGCCTAATCACCCCCGTCGGCGTAGATCGCGCGACCACGTGGAAAAACCTCGTGGACGGAAAGTCCGGCATCGAACAAATCGAGTCGTTTGACGCCGAAGGATTCGAAAGTCGTATCGCCGGCGAGATCCCTGAATTTGACCCACTTGAACGGCTCGAGCGTAAAGCATCCCGCCGTCTCGATAGATTCTCCCAGTTCGCATGCGTGGCAAGCCTTGAGGCGATGGAACAAGCCGGGCTGGACATGGAGAAAGAAGACGCCACCCGCGTTGGAGTGCTGATCGGCAGCGGCGTCGGCGGCATCATCACGCTCTCCAACCAGTTCGACGTGCTGCGTGAAAAAGGCCCGACAAGGGTCAGCCCTTTCTTGATTCCTATGATGTTGACCGACCTCGCAGGCGGTCAGGTTTCAATGCTTATCGGGGCCAAAGGTCCCAACTTCGCCGTCGTATCCGCATGCGCCACCGGCGCTGACTCGATCGGCGAGGCGAAGGAAATGATCGAACGCGGCGATATCGACGTTGCGATAGCTGGCGGCACCGAGGCGAGTGTCTGCGAAATAGCGGTCGCTGGCTTCAGCGCCTGCATGGCCCTTTCCAAGAACAACGACGACCCGCAGGGCGCTTCAAGACCGTTCGACGCCGAACGAGATGGGTTTGTTCTGGGTGAAGGCGCAGGCGTGCTTGTGCTTGAGTCAATAGAGCACGCTATGGCACGCGGCGCAGAGCCTCTGGCAGAGCTCGCTGGTTACGGCGCCACTTCCGACGCGTTCCACGTCACCCAACCGGGTCCCGGCGGCCTCGGCGCGGCGCGCGCGATGACGATCGCCATGAAACAGGCGGCCGTATCGCCGGACGAGGTCGACTACATAAACGCACACGGCACATCCACACCATTGAACGACAAGACCGAAACAGAGGCTATGAAAGCCGCATTCGGCGACGCCGTCACAGGCGTCCCGGTCAGCTCCACGAAATCAATGACGGGACACCTGCTCGGCGCCGCTGGCGGTGTTGAAGCTGCGGTCTCAGTTATGGCGATCGCAAAGTCGGCGATTCCGCCTACTATCAACCTCCAGAATCCAGACCCCGAGTGCGACCTTGACTACACTCCGAACCTCGTACGACGGGGCGTAATTCGAACGACCATGTCGAACTCTCTCGGATTTGGCGGCCACAATGCGAGCCTCGTATTCAAGTCGTTCGAGGGTTAGGCATATCTACTCCTTTGCCTTAAAGGACAAGCGATCTGCGACCGTCAAGGGTTCCAGATCAAATAGCGCTCCCCTTCTTCAGGTAAACGTCCGTTCCCGCGCGCGAGCAACCAGTTGAGCGGTCGTCGCTGGACGATAGTCCCGGAACCTGCTCCGGAAGCGCTGTTGCAGCTCATGACAGCGTCCTCTCGGTCGGGCCAGTTAGGGGCACGCCTACTTCACAATCGAGGCATGCGCGACTCAGAAGAGGCCATGACCTTCCTCCAACCTGATTTGAACCAGCTGGGAGATCCATTTCGGCTTCCAGATATGGAAGCCGCCGTAGATCGTATCTTTAGGGCAATAGGCAATCAGGAAAAGATTGCCGTCTATGGCGATTTTGACGTCGACGGCCTCTCCGCAACAGCGCTGTTGCTGCACGCTATACGCGACCTGAGCGGAACAGCGGTCGCCCACATACCCGGGAGGGACGGATCAGGCCACGGCCTGGACAACGACGCCCTCACCCGCCTCAACGCTGACGGCGTGACTCTCGTCATCACGGTGGACACCGGCTCAAACGATGCCGACCAGATCACGTTTGCCGAGACGATCGGCGTGGACGTCATCGTAACGGACCATCACATCGTCGAACCGGACCTCAAACGCCCTCTTGCCCTCGTCAATCCGCACATGGGATCCGACGGCGTTGGAGAAGGACTAACGGGGGCTGGCGTCGCCTTCAAACTCGCACAGGCCCTCTACTCCCGGACCGATCTCAACTGGCCCGGCCATGTAATCGCTCTGGCCGCGCTTGGAACGGTCGCAGATGTTGGACCATTGAAGGGCGAGAACCGCGTCATCGTGTCCGAAGGCCTTCGCCAACTGCAATCAACGAACCACGCCGGTCTAACCGCGCTGCTGAAGCTTGCGCATCCAAACGGCGGTGATCTGGATACAGAAGCCCTCTCATTCAACGTGATCCCACGCCTGAACGCTCCTGGTCGACTCGGAGAGGCCGTCCCCAGTCTCAATTTATTGACTGCAAACGATCCGGGCGAAGCCATGACGCTGGCACGCCAAGTCGACGATATGAATACGGAACGCCGGCGTTTCAGCCAGGAAGCGTGGGATGTAGCCAGGCTGGAACTAGGAAACGGGCCGATGCAACCGGCGCTTATCGTCAAATCTGCTGGATTCAAATCTGGCATCCTCGGTCCGCTGGCCGGCAGGCTGAGCGGAGAGCATGGCCGACCAGCCATTGCCATCGCCCTTGGCGAGACCCACGCACGCGCATCAGCACGTAGCCCGGAAAGCGTCGATATACACGCAGTCCTATCTGCGGTATCAGATAGGTTCGATCAGTGGGGCGGGCACGCCCGCGCCGCCGGGTTTACGGTCGCCAACGAACACCTTGACGAAGTCATAGACGCCATACAGCGAGGCGTTTCCGCCGCTGGCAAGGATCCTGGAGCCGGCCCGCCTCTACAGGCGGATGCCGAGATCGGTTTATCCGATCTCGGTGCATCTACCTGGGCCTTCATCAAAGTCCTCGGTCCGTACGGGGAAGAAAATCCAGCCCCGGTGTTCGTCACCCGAAATCTGAACCCCGGCCATATAAGAACGATGGGCGTGGGAGGGAGGCATCTGCGCATGGTGCTAAGCGACGACAGAGAAGCCTGGGACGCGATCGGGTTCGGACTGGGGAAAGCTCCCCTTGGTGGTGGCAAAGTAGACGCCATCTACTCTTTGCGCACAAATACATGGCGTGGCCGCACGAAGCAGGAGTTACACCTGCTGGACATACGACCTTCCGCAGACGAGCTCTAGCCCCGCTGCCTGGACCTGCGCAGCCTGTTGCGCGATACCCGTTCGGGTGTCGACGGCTCGTCCGGCTCATCACCGGACCTTCGTAGTCGAGTCTTCAAGGCCACGAAACCTATCGATATCGCCATGACGCCGAGCGCTATCAGGTGCGCCTCCTGCAGGTTCCAAAACTTCTCTTGATCCAGACGAAGGAACTGAATCCAGAATCGCCCGAAAGCGTAGAGGCCGAGGTAGATCATCCAGATCGCACCGTCAGGCCGAAACTTCTTCCTGATGCGCCACAGGAAGGCAAGCACCAACATGTTCCAGAAGATCTCGTACACCACTGTCGGGTGACTTCCAGACGTCGGATCGAACTCCTCGCTCAATCGGCTCGGAGGCCTCGCTCCAGGGCTGCTGGCGTGTGTGAACACCCAGCCAAAGAACAGATCCGTGTTCTTGCTCCAGTGCTCTCCGTTCATGATATCGCCGAGACGACCGATCGACTGAGCCACCAGTAGTGCCGGCGCCGACAGGTCCATTAGCTTTCCGACCGGGTATTTTGAGATGTAGGCGTATATCATCCCGGCGATCCATCCGCCGAGGATGGCGCCCCACAATCCGATGCCGCCGCTCCAGACAGCGACAAGCTGTAACGGGTCGTGGAAGCCATAAACACTGCCCCAGTTATCGGCTACATGTACCACACGCGCACCGACAATCCCCCCGAGGATTGCCCAGATAGCGGTGTTGTACACCATGTCCGGGTCGAGTCGTTCCTTGCGCGCCCATCGGGCGACAAGCCAGACCGCGGTGGCGACTCCGACAAAGCTAAGCAAGCCATGCCATGCAAGCACAAAACCACCGGCGTCTATCAAATTGGGGTTGAACGGAATCTCAATCTCTAGAAGAGGAAGCATCGGTACTTTCTATATCTGGATCTAGGTTCATCCACCGACCACATACCAGGTATGCATCAATCAAGTCAGAACAATGCGTCCCACTTGGACACCACGCGCGATCCAATATCTAAGATGCGCAAAAAGCAATGTCGGATCGAGTTTAGGTATCGCCCCCCAGACGGTCAATCGCACACTGGTCGACGTGGCATCACCTGACCCCGTAACCATCATTGGCGTTTTCTCGATTACTCCCAAACGGGCGCATGAATCCGGCAGGATGCTACGGTCTACTACGTGCGTGAACAGATCGATTCTTTCTTGAACTACCTCGCCGTGGAGCGGGGACTGTCTTCTAATACGCTCGACGCCTACTTCAACGATCTCACCGGGTTGATCGAGTTTCTTGAGAACTCCGGAGCAACGCGGAATTGGTCTGACGTCGGCGCTTCGGAAATATCGGCATTTGTCGATGATCTTGATGAGCGTGGATACGCACGTAGCACGAGGGCTAGGAAGATAGCAGCGTTGAAGTCTATGTTCCGATTCCTCAGGGAAGAAGGCCTCGTCGAAGACAACCCTACCGAAACCCTAAGCTCACCACGCACCGGACGTACTCTGCCGAAACCGTTGTCGATCGATCAGGTAGATATTCTCCTTACAACCGTTGACGAGGACGACACCCCGGAGGGCGTTCGAGACGCGGCAATGCTTGAAGTCCTCTACGCCGCCGGGCTTCGTGTAAGTGAGTTGGTCGGGTTGGACCTGCGAGACCTTAACCTCGAAACCGGGTCGGTCCGCTGCATCGGAAAGGGGTCCAAAGAGCGCGTCGTTCCCCTTCACAGCCAGGCGATAGAGTCTGTAAACGTATATTTGGACACTGTGCGCCCTTTGTACGATCGGCAGCAACAAGAACAAGCGTTGTTTTTAAATCGGAACGGGGGGCGACTTTCTCGCCAGGGTTTCTGGTTACGCCTCAAGCGCGCCGCCCGTGCCGCCGGCATACCGGACCACATCACTCCACATACACTTAGACACTCCTTCGCGACGCACATGCTCCGCGGCGGCGCGTCGTTGCGTCACGTTCAGGAGATGCTTGGCCACGCCAGCATCGCAACAACCCAGATCTACACGCACCTGACCTCGGAGCACGTTCGGGAAGAGTACGACCGGGCATTCCCGAGGGCTTAGCGCTCTCCCCGAACATAACTGTCGATACCGGCGCATTTCCCAGTACATTTCGAGCTGCCGAAGATCTGTATTCGGAATACCCATAATCGTAATAGCGATTGAAGGCAGAGCCGGCTCAGGTGTAGTTGACGTTGCACGGGTTGTTGCCAGAGATCTGGATTTGGACTTCGTGGACAGGTTACTGCTCGCTGAAATCGCACGATGGGTTGGCGCGACCGTGGAAGCGGTCCAGGATTCAACCCTGCCCGGCGGTCGCAGGGTTGAATCCTGGACCGGCCTGGTGCAGAGGATGCCCGAGCGTTCATCCGTTGACGGAGCAGGCGGCGATCCATATTTCGGACCCGGGGTAGATACGCTGGTCGCTCGTCCGTACGCAGATATGAATGATTCGCCAATCAGCTCCGGGCAAGAGCTCTACGAAAAGCACTTTAGCCAGACGACGGCAGAGGTAATTCGGGACGTGGCCCAGGCAGACAACACCGCCATCGTCAGCGCGGCGCCGTTGCGATACTGCGAGACAACCCGGATGTCTTGAGGGTTGGACTCGTCGCGAACCACTCAGACCGCTCCCGCAGAATCCTTTCCCGTCTCCAGCTCAAGGATCTGGATACCGCAGAGCAGTACGTGTCGCAGTCAGATACAGCCGAGGCCCGCTATTCTGATCGCGCATTCGGCACAAATCCACAGGACCCCTTCCTGTATCATATGAAGTGGAATCTCTCCGAGGTCAGCGAGATTGGGCGGCAGCCCAGATAATCGATGCCTCTGGAGCGCTCACCGGGCGTGAATTACGTTAAGCGCCCTGCCCTTTTGACATCGACTAATCATAAATTTGAACAGGGTCACTTAACCACCAATGCCTCGTCGTAATCGTCAGACCTCCCGGACACAGAACCGACTGCAAGGCCGACGCGAACGTCGTCCAAACGTGTTCATGGGACCTGTCCCCGAGGACCAAGATCCAGAGGAGGAGGATCTCCTCTTGGACGAAAGCGATCTAGGGGAAGACGACGATTCTACGGAAGATGCCTCTGACACTACTGTCGGAACCGCACGCGGAAAACGGGCCGAGAGACGTCGAGCCGCCCGTGCACGACGAGGATCAGGCGCACGCAACCGTGCGGCCGTTTTCTCGCAAAACCTTCCCCGTGAGTTGAAAAAGCTTGGGGTGATGGTCGGCGGAACGGTGATTATTCTTGGCATCCTCACCGTGTTTCTGGGCTAACGCCCGAACAGCCCTGGACTCACAGTTCGGACTGACATGGGGCCAGTCCATACACGGCGATTTTACGATTCGGCTAGGCTAGCCCTGATGCCATCGACTGCAGACAGCAAACCGGCGGCCCGTAAGCGCCGCTTCTCAAGCCGACTTTCGGCCGTCCCATCTTCGCCCGGCGTATACCTCATGCGGGCGGAATCCGGCGAGATCCTGTACGTAGGTAAAGCGTCCGTTCTGCGCAACCGGTTGCGTTCCTACTTCGGCACTAATTCAAGCCATGACGTGAAAACGCGCAAGCTCGTGGAACGCATTGATGACTTTGAGTACATCGTCACCGAATCTGAGCAGGAAGCGCTCCTGCTCGAAAACAGCCTGATCAAACAGCATAAGCCCCGCTATAACATCAGGCTCAAAGACGACAAGACTTACCCATACATCAAGATCGATGTCAACGAGCCGTTTCCTCAGGTCTACGTAACACGGAGAACCGCAAAGGACGGCGCTCGATACTTCGGCCCGTTCGCCAGCGCCGGCAGCGTCCGTAAGACGCTCGGTCTGATAAAGAGATTGTTCCCCTACCGATCCTGCACGAAGCCGATCACCGGCACCGACGATCGGCCATGCCTCGACTTCCATATCAAGCGCTGCGTTGGGCCGTGCATCGGAGCCGTTGATCGCGAAGAGTACATGCACGTGATCAACCAGGTCGTGATGTTTTTGGAGGGCGATACCCGAAGTATCGTAAATGGTCTCGGCGACGAAATGATGATCGCATCGGACGCGTTGGAGTTCGAACGCGCTGGTGCCCTGCGAGATCAGCTCAAAGCCATCGAGCGCGTGTATGAAGGCCAGAAGGTGCTTTCGATGACGTCGGAGAACATGGACGTCATCGCCCTAGCAAGCGATCGGGACGAGGCATGGGTAGAAGTGTTCTTTGTCCGCCGGGGGAACCTCATCGGTCGCGATCACTTCATCATGTCCGGAACACGTGATGAAAACACGTCCGGCATCCTCACCCAGTTCATCAAGCAGTTCTATGGCTCTGCATCTCACGTGCCGCGCCGTGTGCTCGTTCCGGAAGAGGTCGAGGACACGGCGATAATCGAATCATGGCTTTCAGAGAGACGGGGCGGCCCGGTGAATCTATCGGTTCCGAAACGCGGCGAGAAACGGCGCCTGCTTGAGATGGTCGCCCAGAACGCGGCGGAAGGACTCGAGCAACTCAAACTGAAGTGGCTGTCCGATTCCGATGTGATGGAGGCAGCGATGCAACAGCTCCAGGAGGAGTTAAGCCTTCCGCGTCTCCCACAGCGCATGGAGTGTTACGACATCTCGCACATCCAGGGCACCAACACTGTTGCATCGATGGTGGTGTTCGAGGACGGAAAGCCTAAGACATCCGACTACAGGCGCTTCAAGATCAAGACCCACGACAAGAACGATGACTTCGCTTCGATGCGCGAGGTGCTACACCGGCGTTTCTCACGTCTGAAGAAGGCGGTAGACGCCCGTGCCGCTGGCGAAGATGCGAAGGACGAAGCGTTCGGCATTGTGCCGGACCTTGTGCTGATCGACGGCGGCAAGGGCCAGCTCAGTTCCGTGCTCCAGGTGATGCTCGAGTTGGGCATCGAGGGTGTTCCTCTCGCCAGCCTGGCCAAACAGGAAGAAGAGATTTTTATCCCGGACTCTCCGGAACCATACATCCTCACCCGTGGATCGCAGGGATTGTTCCTCGTCCAACGTATTCGAGATGAAGCACACCGATTCGCCATCACATTCCATCGCAATCTCCGTTCAAAGAGCGCCCGACAGTCTGCACTGGACCTCGTGCCAGGGATCGGGCCAAAGCGAAAGCGCCAGCTCGTACGTCAGTTCGGTTCGCTCAAGGGAATACGCGAAGCATCGATAGACGATCTGGCGGCATCACCCGGCATGACACGCAAGCTGGCGGAACGTGTGAAAGAGAATGTGTGAACTACGGACGCTGTTTTTAGATCTCGACACCCGTGACACGTGGTATCCCTGGCGAATCCGGCACACCCTGTAAATGCTTGCTTTGAGTTTCAACGGCGTCGAGCACGTCCAAGTGGTTGAGCGTCGCACCCCACGGATCAAGGACGATATGGACGTCATCGTCCGCGTAACGACCACGGCCATAGGTCCCCGCGATCTCGCCCGGTACGCCGGACACGACCCGGCCCCGGGAACCATCCCGGGCGCAGAATTCTGTGGGCTGGTCGATGAGGTCGGCGCTGGCGTCTCGACGGTAGATCTCGGCGATCTTGTGACCGGGATCGGCGTGTTCGATTCCGATAATGCCCGGAGTGGGTTCGGATGGAACGGCCTCGACGGGGGACAGGCGCTATACGTGCGCGTCCCGTTCGCCAATGACACACTTCTCAAGGTTCCGACCGCCGGGATCGAGGAAAGGGCGTTGTTGCTCGGCGACACCTACGGCCTCGGTGCATCGGCTGCCGATCAGGCGATCGCTCATGGCGCAACCGATATCTGTGTCATCGGTTGCGATCCGTACAGCGCTTCCGCCCTGATCGCTCTTGCCGCGGCCGGGATAACGGGTGTGATCGTCCTGGACAACGAAGAACGACGACTCGGACTCGCTCGGAGGCTGGGGGCGACCACGTTCGACACATCGGAAGAAGGGGTGGAAGGCGCCGTGAGAGAGGCGACCGGCGGAAGTGGATTTGCAGCTATCGTCGTAGGCGGGGGGGTCTATCACACGCAGATGGAACTCGGTCTGAGGTTATTACGCACAAACGGAGTCATGGTGCTGACCGAGCCGGAATTGCCCGGTTGGTCGATTCCGGAAGTCTCAACCGAACGTGGGATCACCATCACGCCCGCCACTCCTCCGACCCGGGCGAACGTGTCTAAAACGATGTTCGATCTCTGGGGAGGAACCCTGGATTTAGGGCCGCTTGTGTCACATGTCATGCCGCTCATCGATGCCGAGCAAGGATATCGACAACTGCACGCAAGGGCACGCGGAGCGAACAAGATTCTACTGAAGATCTAACACACCCTCCGGTAGGTTAGTTGGTTGTGAAACAACCGTTCCCGGTCTATCCGGATTTGTATAGAGATTCTGTTTAGAAAGTCGCCGGTCCGCTATCCCGGGGCAGATTGTTCCGGCGTTCCTGTAGAACCTGGATGATCACATCGAGGCTTGCGATCGACTCCGGAAGCGATATACGCCCTCCGGGGAAAACGACCTCGATACGTGCCTCCCCAACATCTTCCGGCGCCGAAGGCAGCCCTCCGGATGCCGACGGGCCTTGCTCCAGCAGCTCGGGAATGTCTAGAAACCCTAGCCCGGTGTCATCGAGCACGTCTCTGAGCCTCGCTGGGGACTCGTTTGAGGCGGGTCGAGCGCCTCTTCCCGATCCGGTTGAAAGTGAAAGTAAAGGCAACACGTCCTCAAATACTCGGGAGATCACCACGAGCCGACGCTCGATCTCGATTCGGTTAGCGCCCGTAATGTCCTCAAGTAGCAGCGCAAGACGCGCGCGGTCCGGCGGCAGACCATCAAGCCGGCCCGCCAGTTCCGTGAAGAGCGGCACTGAGGCCGCAAGGTCACGACGTGCCATTGAGGATTCCTCGGGCGTCAAAGGGTTAACGGCCCGCAAACCGTTCCGTGTCAGACGAATCGTTCCACGCCCCTCTGCGATACCCCAGATGCGCATGGCCCCGATCCGCGCGCCAAAGCCACCACCTCGGTCACTCATCTGTAGCGCGCTTGCAAGCGTAGACCGTGAGACGGAGCCCATAAACTCTCTGGCTATTTTCCGGCCTATCTCAAGAGAATCATTCAACGACATATCCGGGTATTCGTAGAGGCTTAATTTACCCACAATTCCTCACCTCTCTGCTGGTTTGTACGCTAAATAGGTGCCATATCGACCGGAGAGACACATTTCGGCCGAATTGAAAGTATGTGCCACCCCTGGCGGCAAATAAGACGTCACCACGCCCTATACAGGCAACACGATCACGGACACTCTTTTCGAATGCCGCACTGATCATTCCCCCCGGCATATCAGGCATTTACCCGCGCGTTACGCCTTTCATATAAGCATTATGCCGCCTCATAAGCCATTCGTCCACTGACCGAAACCCCTTTGTGCCGAACGTTCCGGCGATATGCCGCGTCTCTCGGGCATTTACGCCATCATATTGCCGGCAGTGCTTGGGGTACACGCACGCGTGTAGGGAAACAGGATTCGGGTCACGGGCAATTTCATGATCACGCCTCTACCCTGCCAACAGTGCGTCGCCCGAACGAAACGAGAGCAATAGGTATCTCTCGTTTAGGACAGATGTGTCTAAAAGGTCATCCGATGGGGGGCACACATTCTGAAGATGCTCACTTAAGCACAGACCCCGGGCATCCCAGCCAGGAAGCGACCGCTCCGGCCCATTCATACCTCGATCAATAAATAGTTCGATGATCTGGAACGTGATCGCCAGTGCCCTCACCCTGATCCGTCGCCGTGCCACACCAATCCCGTCGGCAGCATCAACCTGATACCCATCCCTGCGCTACATGAATTCGAATCGCAGGTCATATCAGCCGCTAAATAGTCGAATCAAATCGCGTATCCGAACCGATTATGGCCACCACCAGTTCAAAAATGAAACGATGGCAAAACCAACCCGTTAATCAAATTGCCGCACACATGGCATTATATGCAGCATTTTTAGTGTTGTCTTTAGCTAATGATGCCTCGCGAGGCAAAACTCCTTGTGTACGAAAGTACTGTAGCCGGTCGGTACGACGGACAGTTCAAAACAACCGACAAGAAAATATTTGGGCGTTAAGTTGAATACATTGATGATTTCACCCACACGCTTAGCTTTACATCATTTGGTTGTTTGATGCACGATAAAATACCAAATAAATTCAATATAGATGTAATTGATAATGCCATTTATCGATTAATAAATATCATTAAATAAGCACGGTTTTTAATAACTAGCCTCGCGACTATCCCGTTGCTACCGGACTTATACTGTCGCCGTCCCACATCCCCGCAACGTCATCTCAACCACCTGAATCATCGCGTCCCGTTCATCGAATTTCAGGTCAGACAAGAGGCCAGCCCTTGAAGATCACCGACATCAAGACCTACCACTGTCACGATGGTCGCCGTACTTCGATATTCCTGCAGGTGTTGACAGACGCAGGGATCACAGGAAACGGCCAGCCCTACAGCATCGGTCCCGACGAAGCGATCATCGCCACGGCCGAATCCAGCAAGAACTGGTTTATCGGCCAGGACCCTTCACGCATAGAGTGGCTGTTACGCAGGGCGAAGAACACCATGCGCTTCCCTCTTGGCGCAGTTGAGTGGTCGTTCCTGTCGGGAGTCGACCACGCGTTGTGGGATATCGCAGGCAAGAGCGCGGGCGTGCCGATATACAAACTTTTCGGGGGGCCAACCCGGGACCGGGTGCGCGTATACCACCAGATCCACGGGGATAGCGCCGCCGAACAGGCCGCAGAGGCCACCGAACTCCTGGCAGAGGGGTACACCGCCTTCAAGGCATCCATGTTCCCGCCCGACTGGCAACAGATGCCCTGGCTGGCCGTCGTCCGAGAAGTCGTGAACCGTATCGGAACGCTACGCAAAGCCGTCGGAGACCACATCGATCTCGCAGTCGATCTACACAGTAAGCTCCGGGAACCGATGCGAGCCAAACAGATCGCCGAAGCCTTGTCCGACTTCCGGCTCATGTTCGTGGAAGAGCCCGTACGGCCCGATTACATCCCCAGTACCGCCCGATTGAGGCGTGAATTATCGGTCCCGCTCGCCACCGGCGAGAACCTGTTCGGCATCACCCAGTTCGCCGAGTTGTTCGACCAGGACGCTGTGGACATCATCCAGCCTGACCTGCTCGTATGCGGCGGACTGCTTGAGGGCCGCAAGATCGCGGCAATGGCGGAAGCCAACTACGTGACGGTCGCGCCACACAACCCTCTCGGGCTACTCTCCACGGCGCTCGGCGTTCACTACGCGGCCAGCATCAACAACTTCACGATCCTCGAGTATCACGGCGACCACAAACGGGACAAGGCGAAGTTCGTGGACGAGATGTGGGCACCGGTAGACGGCTACTTTGAGTTGCCAACAAAGCCGGGGCTCGGCATGGAGTTGAACTTGGATGCGATCGCCGCTAACCCTCCAAAACACTGGAACCGCGGCTTCCCCACCGATGCGGAAGGCGCACCTGCGTTCATCTAAACGCTCACCCTTCCCCACAGCCCCACCTCCTGAAAGGCCCTGAACTCCTGATATGAAGATCACAAAAGTGGAATGCCTGATCGCCAGCCGCTCAACCAAACAAACTCCTGGCGCAGGCAACAGCATGTTCGTCGTGACTTACACCGATGAAGGCATAACCGGCATTGGAGAGTCGTACTGCGTTGGACCGGACTTGGCTACAAAAGAGTGGGTAGGATATTTTGCCGATCAGATCGTGGGGCACGATCCGACCCGAATCGAGTACCTGTGGGCACTTATGTACCAGGGCGCCCGCTTTCCCCCGGGTTCGTCCGGGCTGGCAGCGCTCTCCGGGATAGACCAGAGCCTGTGGGACATCACGGCACGTTCGTACGACATCCCCGTGTACGACCTCCTTGGCGGCCGGTACCGCGACAGGATTCGCGGGTACCTGGACGTGAACCTTGGCGATAGCAACGGAAGCGGCCTGGACGCCATGCGATCGACCGTTCGACAAGCTATCGATGGGGCCGGATACACGGCCTTCAAGGTCAATCCCCTTCCGGCAAACTGGCGTGATCTCCCTTGGCTCAAAGCGGTTGACGCCGGTGTGGAGCTAGTCGGAGCGCTTCGTGACGAGGCCGGCCCGGACGCCGAGATCGGCATGGACGCCCACGCCGCCGTGTTTGAACCCGGGCGGCTTCTGGAGCTGGCAAACGCGCACGTCGTCAACACGCCCATGTTCATGGAGGAGCCGCTCCGGATGGAGAACCGGCACGCCATGGGCGAGTTGCGTAAGAAAATGCCGTATGCGCTGGCGACCGGAGAGTGCCTGTATACGAAGTTCGAATTCACGGAACTGTTCAGGGCCGGCGCCGCGGATATCATCCAGCCCGAGGTGTGCATCGTGGGCGGCATGACTGAGATGCGCAAAATCGCCGCAGATGCCGAAGCGCACGACATCTCGGTCGCACCCCACAACCCGATGGGTCCTCTCGCGACCACGGTAAACTTGCACTTTGACTCCGCCATCCCCAACTTCCTGATCCAGGAGATGCGCCCGTTCACCGATGTCGAACTGTCGTTCGTCAAATCGTCCCCGGTCGTAAAAAACGGCCACCACGAGATCCCGTCCGGGCCAGGCTGGGGCATCGAGCTGGACCTGGATGCCATTGCGGAGCGCCCCTTCAAATCGAACTGGTACAGGGGCGACCAAAAACTCTCAGACGGGGCCATCGCATACATCTAGACGCGTCAAGGCCTATCCCGGCGTGGGAGAGGCCTTGTGGGTAGAAACTCGGGGAACTCCCGCCTAGTCTTCTTCGTCGTCTGACCCGTTGACCCCGAACATGGCGCCTATCGGGCCCAGGAATTTCGTGAACTCCATCGGGAAGATCAGCTTGGAAGATTCGCCTTCTCCCAAGCTTTTCAGCGCTTCGAAGTACTGGAGGCTCATCGTCTTCTGGTCCACGTTCTGGGCAACCCCGTAAATCGTGTTCAGCGCTTCGGCGAACCCCTCAGCACGCAGAATCGAGGCCTGCCGCGCACCCTCGGCCGCAAGGATCGCCGCCTGTCGGTCACCTTCCGCCGCCAGGATGGTCGCCTGCCGCGCACCCTCGGCCACCGTGATGCTGGACTCTCGTGTTCCTTCAGCTTCCGTCACCACCGCCCGGCGAACCCGCTCTGCGGTCATCTGCCTGTTCATAGAATCTTGAATGTCGGGGGGCGGCTCGATCTCACGGATCTCGACGTTCGTGACCTTGATCCCCCACCGTGCAGTCTCGGAGTCGAGGCGAGTCCGAATCGCTTCATTGATCCGCTCACGTTGGGACAGGACATCGTCAAGCGCAATATCGCCGATGACGGCACGTAACGTCGTGGTCGCCAGTCCAATCACCGCAGCGCGATAATGACCGACCTCGAGCACCGCTTTTTGTGCTTCATCGATATCGACTCGCATGTACACGAGAAAATCGATCACGATCGGCGCGTTGTCCCGCGTAATGTTGGTCTGCCGGGGGATGTCCACGACCTCAATGCGTGTATCGATTTTGCGTATCGAGTGGACGATCGGGATCGCTAATACGACACCGGGTCCCAACATCCCCTGAAATCGTCCGAACTTGAACCGAGCAAGTCGCTCGTAGTCCCGAACAAAATTGATTATCGCCATCGGCTCCCGACTCTTTCTGTACTTATTACTCTGCTCAACGCCCGGACACGGGCGTTATGCCGGTTCGGTATCGTAATACGACCCATCTTCCGGAGTCGGTTCATCTGCCAGTTCCACTCCCAGTCGTAAACTGTCGACCGACTGAATTACGACCGATGCCCCATTGTCTACCATAAGCCCTTCGGCCACATCCGCCTGCCAGTGCTCGCCACGAACCAGCACCTCGCCCGATGGATCAAGCGCTTGCGTCACCACTGCAATTTGACCGATCAACGCCTCGTGTGAAGTTCCCGAAACGTATGCTTCTTCCGACTCAGACTTTCTCATCTCCCACGCGAGCCAAGCGACGATCCCCGCCGCGCTGCCGCTCACAATTCCAAGCACCCACAGACTCACCCTCACAGATGGGCCGTACACCCCATTGCCACTCGACGGGTCGAACAGAAACAACCCACCAAGGATCAACGCGATCACGCCCAGAGTGCCCAGTATTCCGGCTCCGGGCGCGTGCATCTCTCCAGCTATCATCGCAATGGCCAGGCCTACCAGTGCAATGCCAACCCATGAAAACGGGAGGGTCCCAAAAGACGCGTAGGCAAGGATCAGGAAGGCGACGCCCAGCGCACCCGGTATCCCGAGTCCCGGGCTCCAGATCTCGACAACGAGCCCCAGTCCACCGAGTGACAGCAGCAGGAATGCGATATTCGGGTCGGCCAGCAAACCGAGGAAGCGCTCCACAATCGTCTGCTCGATCTCGCGGATTGTGATGTCGCTGGTCGAAACAATTCGCGGTCCAGACGCCGTCGGTATCCCGCGGCCGTCTATCTGCACTAGGAGATCGTCCAAGTCTGCGGCAATCAGGTCCACCACGCCCAGTTCTACCGCTTCGCTGGCCGTGTATGCGATCGCGTCGCGGACCGTCGCCTCTAGGGCCTCCGAGTTGCGTCCCCTAAGCTCGGCTATGCTTCGTATGAGCGCCGCCGTGTCCTCCGTGATCTTCTTTCCTAGTGTCTCCGCGAGGTCCTCGCCCTCGCCCGTGATGACCGCCGCCGCGCCGATATTGGTTGTCGGGGCCATCGCAGCAAATCCCACAGCGGCCGTGACGAACGTCCCGGCGCTGGCCGCATGTGCGCCATCAGGAGCGACGTAGGAGACGATAGGAACGTTCGACGCCAAGAGTTTGGTCACGATGTTCCGCGTGGCGTCCAGAGTGCCGCCGGGGGTATCGATCCGGATGATGACAAGCTCGGCGCCGGCCTCCTCCGCCTTATCGAGGGCACGTGAGATGAAGCGTTCGGTGACAAGGGTGATCGCTCCGTCTAACTCCACGACAAACACCTCGTTAGAGGCATGACTGTCGGCGTCCAATCGAGCACCGGAGAGGAGCCACAAAAGACCGCCGGCGACGATCGCGAAAATCCAGGCCGCTCTGAATGCGCGACGGAAGCTCCCCGCCGTCACCGTCCGTCCCGTGGTCCTGACGACTGGCAGCGCCACGTCACTCCGCCGTCCAGCGACGCCAACCTGGAATCAGGTTCAGTTCCATGTACATGAGAATCTCCGACCTGGCGGCCATGCTACTTCGTTCGTCCCAAGTCCGCCCATGCACCCTGCGCCATCACCCCGCCATCGACGTTCACGAACTCGCCTGTCATAAACGACGCCTTGTCTGAACACAGGAAAACCACCACGTTGGCGATGTCCTCTGGCGTCCCTATTCGTGCTATCGGAGATCGCGCGCCGGCGGCATCGATCGCCGTCTCCACATCGTCCGGAACTTCTCCAGAATCTCCAGAGATGGCGTCACGCATCAGCGGCGTGTCGATCGAGCCGGGGCATACGGCGAGTACCCGGATGTTCTGACGTGCGTAGTCGATCGATAGCTGTCGGGTCAGCGACAACACACCGCCCTTGCTTGCCGCGTATGCCGTGACGAGCGGCGCAGACTGCTGGCCCTGGACGCTTGCGTTGTTCACGATCACACCGCCTCCGCGACTACGCATCGCCGGAATCGCGTACTTGGCCATCAACCAGTAGCTCTTCAGATTTACCGACATGATGGCGTCCCAGATATCCTCGGTCGTGTCTTCAGCGTTCGTGTAGGAGGTACGTGGCTGGATTCCGACGTTGTTGAATACGAAGTCGACTCCGCCGTAGATGGCGACCGCCTGCTCGACAACTCGCTTCGGGTCCGCCGATAAACTGAAGTCTGCCTGGACAAAAGTCGCTTCCCCACCTTCAGCCTGAATATCGTCAACGGTCTGATGGCCGGCATCGGGGTCTTTGTCCGCCACGATCACCTGAGCGCCCTCTTCCGCAAATCCGCGAGATGCGCCGCCGCCGATGCCCAGCGCCCCGCCGGTGACAATTACGGCCTTTCCGTCATGGATGCCCATGTATGCCTCTCCGTATGTCTCCACCAGCGATATGGGTACGCCGGTCCGTGCGATTGCGAGTTCGTGAGATTTAAGATTCCGTCGACGATACGGCTCCGGTGAACAATAACGTGGTGAAGGTTGCGGACGCCGTAGGTAATTCCTCAATATGAATGAGTTGACCGCGAACTAATCGGAGTCTGCCCCCACCATCAGCCTGTGCTCTCCGAACGCCCCCCAGATTCAGCAGCCCGGAAAGTCCTGACTCGTTGACGCAAATGAAACTTGCGGCGCCTAATTAAGAAACGTTGGATTGCGGCTGGACTATTTCTGAGGGTCGTGAGAGCCCAGATTAACGACGATGTTCAAAGGGCCGATCACTGCACTGTTGCCATCAAGATGGTGTGACCAGGCACCACTTGCTCTGCTGCTGCATGCGCTTCGGTATCCACTGGATACTTGACCTTAATTTTCGTCGTAGTTCGCCTGACTTTACGTTCGCAACTAGTCCAAATTCACCACTGAACAAACATCGGCATCACGACGTGCGTGTAGCCTGACCGGTCCGTCGCACGGATTACGCCAGGGCTTGATGGTGTTGTGGTCTCCAGCGTAACGGTGCCGCTGCCGAGTACCCCAAGGACGTCCAATAAATAACGGCTATCAAACGCCACCTTGGCCTCATCGCCATCAATGGTCGCATCAAACTCGCCCTCGTTATCGCCGAGTTCTTCCGCACGGGAAGCTACCGTTATTTTGCCCGGCGCTCCATCTTGCCCGGGGCTGACGATCAATTTGACGATCCCGCTTCCGTCCCGGGCAAAGATCGCCGCCGCACGCGTTGCCTGGAGAAAGTCTTGCAACTTCACAGTTGCGGTAGTGCCTGCGCTCGCCGGGATAAGCTTTTCGTAATCAGGGAATGCGCCCTGCACAAGTTGAGACACGATCTCGATATCACCGAACTTGAAGAGCACCTGACTGGCTGGCTCTGTCACTGTGATCATAATGTCGTCCGCCCTATCGCCGATGAGACGTTGGACTTCCTGCATCGTCTTTGCCGGGACGATGAAGCCCATGTCTTCCTCGACGCCTGTGACAAGCTCAACCGTCTCGACACCGAGACGGAAGCCGTCTGCAGCAGCCAGGGTGAGTTTGTTGCCGGCGATCTCTACATTGATTCCGGTTAGCACCGGTCGGGAATCTTCTGTGGCCGCGGCGAACGCGACGCGCTCAATTGCGCCTTTAAGGACATCAGCCGGAACGACTACCGTGGTTCCCCCTTCGACCGTCGGGATCGGAGGAAACTCCTCGGCGTCCGTACCATTAATACTCGCCTTGAAGCGTGCACATTCAAGTGCCACACCTTTGGGGCTGTCGACCAGATCTATCTCGATCTTGTCATCAGGAAGTTGGTTGACGAACTCAGTGAGCAATCGTGCCGGGATGGTCACCGACCCCTCGTGATCGATTTGGGCACCGATCCAGGTGCTGATCGCGATCTCAAGGTTAGTAGCCGTTAACTTCAACCGCGACTGATCTGTCGTCAGGAGAACGTTCTGCGTGACGGGTAGTGTGGCGCGTGTTGCCACAGCACGGCCTACAACACCGAGTCCACGTGACATATTCTCTTGAAGACAGGTTATCCACATAATTCTTTAACCCCCCAATATATGGGGCTGAGTATATGTGTGACCACAATGGATCGTCAATTACGCGAGCGCACGCGTGGAGCGATTTGGGTGGGGATTTAGTAGGTCCTATAATTGGCGCCCGGTATGTCGCAAGCGCGGTGTCCCGTATCGAACGCACGAAACCCGCAGCCATAGCAAGAGATTTTCCTATCGACGCGCAAGAGATCAAACACATACTGGACGCCGTAGCCGCAGGTGACACAAGCGCCAGCGAAGCTTTCGAGAGCCTCGGACGCCTGCCACTTGAAAAGGCGGGAGATGCGCTCCTTGATCATCACCGTGCCGTGCGCACCGGCTTTCCCGAGGTCGTGTACGGACCCGGGAAGTCCGCTGCTCAGCTCGCCGAGATTACCGAGAAACTTTACGAGCGCTCGGGGGTAATCCTGGTGACGAGAACGGATGCTGAGGGTTACGCCGCCGTGAAGTCGACTGTACCCGATGCACAGTTCAATGAGTTGGCCGGGATTGTGTGGGCCGATCGACGGCCGCCTGAAACGCCGATACCGGGTGTGGCGGTTGTGACCGCTGGGACGTCCGATCTTCCTGTGGCGGAGGAGGCGTCTGAAACTGCCCGTTTGATGGGTTGTGACGTGGTTCGCATCGTGGATGTGGGCGTGGCAGGGCTGCACCGCACGCTAGGATCTCTTCCAGAATTGCGTGAAGCAACGGTTCTGGTCGTGGTCGCCGGTATGGAGGGCGCGCTGCCTAGCGTGATCGGGGGCCTTGTGAAGTCGCCGGTTATCGCTGTTCCGACAAGTACGGGGTACGGCGCTAGCCTGGGCGGTATCACCGCCTTGCTGGCGATGCTCAACAGTTGTGCCGCCGGAATCGCCGTCGTCAATATCGACAATGGTTTTGGCGCAGGTGTGATGGCGGCGAAGATCGCACGAGCAATAGCCGGCCGGGATTAATGTTGATCGGGTCTGGTGCGATCAGAGCCGGGAACGTTGCTTACACACTCCCCAAAGGGAATACCCGGCAAATCTGACTGGTGGAACGTAGGCGCACCCCTATCGAGAGTTGCACCGGGCCCCAGACGATCGCCTCCGCCAAGGTCATGGCGGAGGCGCAGTTACCTGGTTAGTACTCCGAGGGGGTTGTCGGGATCGAGATCAGATAAGCGACCAGATCTGAGATCTCAGTTTCAGACATGCTTGATCCGAAGTTTCCGGGCATGATTCCCGGGAAGTCCGGGACGAGGAAATCGTTCGGCGATTTGATGGACATCGTCAGGTAATCGTTTGCCGACTGTCCTTCAACCCGGGTTTCGGCCCTAACACTGACTCCCGATAGTCCTGGCCCCACTACGCTGTTTTCGCCGGTCGAGTGGCAGCCTGAACAACCCTGCGCCGCAAATAGCGCCTCGCCGTTCGTCGCATCACCGGTCGCGGCATCTTGTGCTTCGGGTACGGCTGTCGGGGCAACTTCCGCCGGGACGTCCGGGACGGCCATTGCTGTCGGCGCATCGCCCACGGGGGCGACGGTCGGCTCGAATACAGGGGTCGGTATTACTTCTGCGTCCTCGCCCTGGCACGCTGCAAAGAAGATGGCGCCTACGATCAACAGGCCAGTCAGACTCATTCGCCGAGTCGAAATCATTACTTGAGAGACTCCCCACTTTTCACGTGTTTATGTGCCTGTCAGCAGCAAACTCGGGTCCGCGTCCAGATCCGCATCTAGTGCGATTTGAGAACGTATACGCGATTAGAACCGCATTGTTCCGTGATTTACAAAGAAAAATCTAGCAGCCGGAACAGACTCAGTCAATCGTAAAATAGGCTACCCCAGGCCTCTTCGTGGCGCGAATCGATCGCGTTCCTAAATCCGTTACGGGCACGCTGTGGTCGGGGGGGCAGGGGCGTGCGTATTGCTGGTGAGGCTTCATGAAGTCCGACTCAGGGCGATGAGCCGGACTTGGGGGCGGAGCGATTCGGGTGTTCTAGACGTTGGATCGCTTTATTTCAATCTCTTCACCGGGGGCGAGCGCCACCCTGCGGACCTCAATTCCCAACTTCAACATCCAATAGTTCAAGGTCGCTTTCGACAGCTTCAACTGTTTTGCCGTTTCGGTGAATCCTTCTTCGTTCAGCATCTCAGGTATGGCCCGTTCTAACGGCCTGTGGATGCGCTTCTCGACGTCGAGCATCTTTTTGGTCTTCCTGACAACCATCCATTCCCTTTCCCGTGCTGCCCTGTCGACCCTTACGTTGAAAGTATCCTCAGGGTGCTACTGGCCCACTTAAGGTCATTGTACACCGTATTGATTTAGATCTGTGTTTTATCTGTTCTTTTTCTGTCTTTTGTATAAACATTCACTATTTTTATTCCAGTATTGATAATACTCCCATAGCTAGATTAGCTTGGGAGTAAACCATGTATGGATAGCACCACCAAACAACGCACAAAGGCCACACTATTTCGTTTTGCGCCTGAAATATGCAATCTCAGGTTATCCGTGACCCGGGTACAGCTATCCGGATACGTGTACCTCACCTCTAATGAGCGTTCCCAATTCTTCATAACCACGACCGACAGCTCTCATGGTTCCATATATTCAATGGGAAATTTGCCATGCGCGGACAGGCCTCTACCATCACAGATGAGGAATCGGTGGTGTCGGCGTCATAAACGAGCCTCTCCGGCGACCGTTACGTTCAAACCGTCCAACGGACCTATTTCTTGGGAGAATGGACGCGCATCGTAGCTTTGCTAGACTCATATCCTGAATCCCTTTAGCGTTCTGTCCAAATTTATCTGGGAAAGCCACTGATGAAGACCACCGCCCTACCCTGCCCGAAACTCGACTCATCAACCAATAGCGACCGGAGTGACCCGCCATCGATTTCATTCGCGACCTAATAGATGGCACCGAGGCTTGGTTGCTCGATTTCGTCACCAACGTCTTCGACGCCATAGGGTGGTTGGGCGTCATCGGCCTGATGGCCATAGAGAGCACCGCAATACCTCTCCCCAGTGAGATCGTGATGCCGCTCGCCGGTTGGAAGCTCATCGAAGAGAAAGACCTGGGGTTTGGGGTCGTGGTTCTTGTGGGTCTGGCCGGAGCGGTCGGAAGCCTGGTAGGTTCGCTCATCGAGTACTACGTCGCTCGCGCCGGAGGCCGCCCGCTGATCGAAAAGTACGGGAAGTACCTATTAATAACGAATACCGATCTGGATCGTGCCGATCGTTGGTTTGAGACCCGTGGAGACCTGACCGTGTTCGTAGCCAGAATGATCCCGGGAGTGCGTGGGTTCATCTCCATTCCCGCCGGAATCGCACGGATGAACGTATGGAAGTTTGCTCTATTCACCTTCGTGGGCGCGTTGCCATGGACCTTCGGCCTGGCCCTCGGGGGATTTCTACTGGGGGCGAATTACGAAGACATCAGGTCTGCCACCCGCCCTTTCGATATCCCGATCATACTGACCATACTGGGACTGGCCGGATGGTTCGTATGGCACAGGGTGCGAGAAATTAGGGCGGAGTCCCGTGAAACGGCTATGGCAGCGACTTCCTTGAACACGGATGAGTGAGATGAGCAATAGAACAGCGAACCGCAATTCTGATCAAGGGACGGTGCTGGCCTGCCGGTCCCTTCCCCTGCCGATATTCGCTCTGTACGGCATGGGTGCGGCAGGCATGACCTGGATGATCGCCGCATGGCGAGATCGAAGGCGAACACGTCGATTGCGTGAGGAGATACGGGCGCTGAGTCGTCATGACGAAGACGAGGACGGTAACAAATAGTCGTCGCTTCTTGAGCAGGTTGGAGGACGACCGATACCAGGATTACTCCTGTGGCAGCATACCGGCCTCGAGATTCCTGGATGAAGTTCGATATAGGCTCTTCGCGTCGGGCTCAGGATGACGGTTAATCGTGTCGATCCACTCCGAATCCATTACCCCAAATCGTAGGGGCGCACGGCGCTAAGCCTCGGTTCCATATCCCACGCGTTGAGGGTGGACCAAGTCTACCCATCGAGCATCTTCATGATGTCTTCCTGGATCTGCTCCAGGTACCGATCATATGGAGTGTTCTGGTATGACAGTGCCACCTGGCCGTCTATCGATTGGTACCAGTCGAAGTGACCAGGGCTAGCCTGATACACGGCCATTGCGGGGTCGGCTTCGACCAGTTCGTAATAGTCGGTGACGTACTTTTCTCCGGACATTCGCCAGGTCGGTCCACCACTTACATTGAAGATGTTGTGTCCAGCATTGGGCGCGGTGAGTGCTGCGGACAGTGCTGAAACTGCGTCGTCACGATGAACGAACTCGATTCGCTCATCGCGCGTGAACGGCCACTCTGCAGGTGGTTCCTGGAAGACGGGCACTGCGACCCCGGAAATCCTGAGAGCGACCCAATCTAGATTCGATTCGACAACGATCTGTTCAGATTCCGCCTTGGACACTGCATACACATCATCCGGGTTTGCGTCACGCTGTACCGTGATCTCGTCCCCCTGCGGTGTGGTATCCCCGTAGACGCTAACAGAGGAGCTGAGCACGAGCCGGGCAGATGGTGATTTGGTCAGCGCCGCCTCCACAACCACGCGCGTGCCGTCAATATTGACGTGGCGAGTTAGCTCGGGTTTGGCCTCTGCGACTGGCGGCAGTATGGCCGCAAGATGCGCGATGGCGTCCACGCCGCCACAGGCGTTACCAACATCGGAAGGATTCGTTAGATCACCCCGTGCTATCTCAACGCGTGGCTCACCTTCAAGTCCCTCGTAGTTGACCGTCGGCAGGTCAAATACGCGGACAGTGTGACCCTGTTCCAGTAGATTGCCGACGACGAGGCGACCCATGCTGCCAGCCCCGCCCGTTACCAGTATTGTCGACATGTTTAGGTCAGGACGGTGCCGGGAGCATCGGCCTTGTCGTCGATCTCTTTTGCGACCGCCTCCAGCACAGCAATCGTGGTATCACTTGCGGAGGCAGCGAACGCCTTGGCGCCTCTGTTCGCTTTTACGGCAAACGGCAGTCCTGTGAGGGACTGGAAAAAGAACTTCTCTCGGTGGACTTCCATCGCGGATGCTGCTGCTTCCGAGCGTCCTTTGAGGTCATCATCAAGCCCACTAGCGGTTTCACGAATGATGCCGATCGCTTCGTCGAGCTGGTCTTGTGCCCTGGCCAAATGAATCGTTCTCCTTGAATTTTTTCTAGTCGCTCTGTCGTCCGGTACCGCAAATCTCTAAATCGCTGGCGACCGTAAGTGTCATGAAATCAGCCCTTAGTCTCTTTTGCAAAGGAAAGGTGCAGATATAACGTCATCAGGATGGCCGAAAAATCGCTCCGAGGCAAGGGCACAAAAGAGGCGCTCCCCTTTCAGGGAACGCCTCTTTTTCATGATCTCAAGACCTTATCTGAATAAGGTCCGCACGCGGCTAGTCGTCGCCAGCGGGAGTTTCCGCCTTCTCCGAATCGGTCGGGTTCATTCCACTGTGACCGGCGGCCTCTTCCATCCCCGGATGCCACAACACACCATCGCCGTGGTACGGGGCGTCGCCGTGTGAATGCGGGTCCACCGTCGGGCCGTTGTGACCCTTGACAGCGTCCAGGTCCACCTCTGGCAGTCGGTTGAAGCCACGGGTGTCGTACCGATCGAACGGGAACGGCTGGAATTTCTCGAACAGTTTGCGAAAGCGCTGCCGAGTTGGACGTGTATCGAGCGGGAACCGGAATTTCTCGGCTCCTGCCCGTTCGACATGGATAAGTTCGTGCTCTCGGGAACCGAGTCCATTCACGACCGCTGTGTTGATGGTCGTCTGCTCGCTCGCTCCCTCGATTGAGGAGCCTGCAAGATCGAATTTACGGTCGCCCGGCGCGTCTACTCCGACCTCTTCAGAAAGCGAGCCAGGAATGCCCGGCGCGTGTTGGGCGGCATCGACACAGGCCTGATCAATGGCGACCGGATCTGTGCTTGCAAATACGCCGAGGTGCGGAACTATCGGCACGTCGGAGAAACCGGCACAGTCACACTTCGGTGACACATCAACTGCGACCGTTACAAAGCCGCAGCGCTCTGGGCCTACCGCCGTTACGACGCCAAGAGCACCGTCAGCGATGGCCGCGTCGGTGGCGTCAAAGTTGGCCAGGTTTGGTTTGAATATTCCACGTGGGTTCATGACTCCCATGCAGCCCAGGCAGTTGATGCAGCGTTCCCGGTCCCATTTGAGCTCATCGTCATCGGTGACTTCAAACAGGCTGAGCGGGCAGCAATCTTCAAGGAGGGTCCAGTCAGGGTCCTTCGCCTTGCCCTTAAAGTTCTCCGGGAGGAACTCCATCGCATCGCCTGCGCCGTACTTCGGGTGGCGACCCATGTGGACGTTGAACTTGCCACGTTTGGACTGTGCACCGATCCCCAGATTCTTGAGCGCTCCGCCGATGACGCCCATGCCGTGACCCTTGAAGTGGGTCAAGGTGATAAGGACGTCCGCTGCTGCGATCGCCTGGGCGACATAGGCTTCTTTAAGGATGTAGCCGTCCGGGATGTCGACTCGGTAGTCGCTGGTGCCGACGTAGCCGTCTGCACTGATGAACGGGCAGTTAAGGGTGAGGGCGTTAAAGCCGTTTCGAGATGCCGTCTCCAGAAGGTCCAGCTCCGTCGCCCGACTTCCGTAGGGGTTGTAGGTCTGTGTCGTGGTGTCACAGACGAAGGGCCGACCGCCGAGTTCCTTGATGCGATCCGCTAGCGCCCTGGCGTATACGGGACGCAGGTACGCGCTGCTGTTCCATTCACCACAGTGGACCTTGATGGCGACGACGTCACCCTTGTTGACCATCTTGTCGAGCCCTGCGGCGTCAAATACGGTCAGCGTCTTAGCGATGAGACTCGTATCCGCAGAGTCGCTGCGGGCATCCATGAAATAGACCTTCGAGGTCATAGGTGCCTCCTGTACGGCGGGCGTATCGGCCAGAAATATCCAGTTTGTTGCTGTGCCTCAGAGCCCAACTGGTTCTTAACGTAGTTACGGGCCTTCGGCGTTGGCAGGGATTATACCCGCGCCCACGTTTGCGTGAAGTAGGGGCCGTCGCGGGTTGGTTGCGGACCCGTCCGGACTACGCACGAGTTACCAGTAAGGGATGAACGAGGTCAGAGGACAACGCTCGATCGGGATGTGAACGGCGTGAATCTGTTTAGCGTGCACACATCGACGCGTAGACGAAAGTAGTCTGACCCCGATATCCTGTTAGGGACGCATAGGCGCCCGCGCCCTCGTAGCTCAGCGGATAGAGCAGCTGCCTTCTAAGCAGTTGGCCGGGGGTTCAATTCCCTCCGGGGGCGCCATTTTTTCATTCCCGGGATCACTGAGCTTCTTATATTTACACTGGCCATGTGATGCCGTGAGGTTTGGCACGACGAAGCCTGAGTAGACGTTTCCATTTCGCCGGGCAACCTTTCCATACTCCTACCTATCCGAGAACAATCGCTGCATGCCCATCCCGACTATCAATCCAATCGTTGTCGCACCCAGTCCCACGCCGTTCAGGGCCGATGATTCTGTGGACCACGCCGCTATCGAACGCAACGTTGAAAGGTGGCTGAATACGCCGCTTTCCGGGTTTGTGTTGAATTCTGAGAACGGCGAAGAGCAGTTTCTCTCAGAGGAGGAACGGCTTGAAATCGTCCGCACCGTGAACGACGCGCGTGGGGGCGAGAAATTCATCGTTGGCGGAGTCGATAGTTCATCCGTAACGGATTCGATTCGTACGGCCGAGGCGCTAGTTGAGGCCGGGGCCGAGATGATCCGCATACGGATTCCCAGGCTTACGCCCAACGTAAGCGAATACTTCAAACAGGTCGTTGCTCGCGTACCTGCGCCGGTGGTCATCATCCATCAAATGGCGCCAGGGGCGTTCCACGGCGGGGAAGCTCCGGTCGGTGCTCCTGCCGAGGTTATTGGAGATCTGGTCGATATCGACAACGTGTTTGGCTACATCGCCTCGGGAAACGTTCGGTTTGAAGCCCGGGTGCGTAATTTCGTGACGACGGGAAAGCCGTTCTGGCTGGGTAACGGCGTCCTCTTGCTTGCAATGAGTGCTATCGGCGCAAACGGGGCCTGTCTGATGTTTGGGAATGTGGCTCCCGCAGAATGCCATGAGATTATCTCAAGTGTCGCGAGGGGTGATTTGGCTACAGCACAGGCTGTTCAGACCCGGATTCTAGAAGCCGATCAACAGATTCTCGACCGCGGGGCCGCCGGGATTAAAGCGGCTCTCGACATCCTGGGTTACGACGGAGGATCACCTCGGTCGCCAAACCCACCGGTGACCGACGCCGGCCGTGAGGTTATTCGATCTGCAATGCAGGCCGCCGGGCTGATCTAGTCGGCGCAAAGCATGCGCACAAACGAATAAGAGACCTGAGGGATTACCCTCTCGCGTAGTCGGATCTCAGTTAACTAGACCGATTCTTTAAGGCCCCTTGTTTGAACCAAACAGGGGGCCTTTCGGTTGTTTCACGCTAATGAACTTTGTTTTGCATAGAATGACCTCTCCATATAGCCCCCTGGACTTTAATTACCGTACCTTCAATCAAGAGGACAATCAGGCATGAAGATCAAGTCCGTCCGGGCCGTCGAGATAGATGTCCGGCCACCAATGAAGACCACTCCCCGGGTGCCACAACTGCCGGGTGATGGCTTTGTGAGCCCGATGCGCCGATATCCAGAACTGACACGTGACGACTGGTCAGCCACGTGGAAACGAACGGCCTGCGTGGTTACAGCGGAAGATGGGACCTGGGGATTTGGTATGACTCTCCACAGCGGTCCGACCGTCAGCATCATCAACGATCACCTCTCCCAAGTGGTCGAGGGCGGGAACGTGATGGCAACGGAACGGCTCTGGGACCTGATGCAACGTGCTTCGGCCCCTTACAGCAGCGCCGGGCTGGCCAGCTTCGCCATAAGCGCGGTTGACCAGGCGCTGTGGGACCTCAAGGGCAAGATTCTGGGACTACCCGTGTACGAACTACTGGGCGGGCCGCAGAAGGAAAAAATATTCGTCTATGCATCAAACACGGACATTTCGTACGGCACCAAGCACAGCATCGACTGGTTCCTGGAGCTTGGCTTCAAGGCGGTGAAGCTGTTTCAACGGGCCGGCCCCGAGGATGGGCTGGACGGCATCAAGAAAACCGAGGAGTTGGTCGCCGCCACGCGTGAACAGGTTGGCGACGAAGTAGAGATCGCTCTCGACGCGTGGATGTCGTTCAACACCGATTACGCGGTACGTATAGCCGAAGCGTTGAGGCCATATCGGATCAAGTGGTTAGAGGATTATCTAATTCCAGAGGATATGGATAGTTATTTCCGTGTCCGGGAGCGTATCCCATTTCAGACGCTAGCTACCGGCGAGCACTGGTACTCGATACACCCGTTCGCACTCGCGGCAACTCACGGCCTGGTCGATATTTTCCAGCCAGACCTATCATGGGTTGGTGGAATCACCGCCGCGGTTAAAATCTGTCACCTTGCAGAGGCACACGGGATCACGGTCATCCCACACGCCAGCTCCAGCTATCCGTGGGGGCAGCATCTCGCCATGGCCATGCCGGCGGTGATGTGGGCCGAGAAGTCGGAAGGCGTAGCACCTCCCGGAGTGCCGCTGGAGGAGATGGTATTGCTGCCGGGCACCGCAGTAATTAAGGACGGTTATGTGACGCCATCAGATGCACCAGGTCTGGGTCTGGAGATCAACCTGGAGTGGCTGGAAGAACGGGCTACATAGCGGGCTAAGCGGCTATCACGGGGCTTATTTTAGGGTTGTGATTAGCTGCGGGTGTTGTATCGGTAGTGGGGATCAGCATGTTCGAGTTCCCAGTTTGCGAACCACTGGTTGACGTGCGGGAGTAGTGCGCTGCTCAGCGCCGCACGATTCATCTCATGTGGTTTTAGGGGTTGAGAGAGCGACGCTTTTAGTTCTGCATGAACATCGGCCTTGTTCACTCGCTTCAGTTCTCGCGCGTCCAGCAGCACTTCGCCATCCACGATCACGGTATCCACGTCCTCGCCCTTCCCCCGGTACACGATGGCATCCACGATGTTTGTGTCAGGGTCCAGGTACGGCTCTGAGATGCGCGACAGATCCAGAAGAACGATATCAGCGCGTTTACCGACCTCCAGAGTGCCGACCGCATTCCCGAAGAAAGTCACCTCGGCACCGGCCCGTGTCGCCATGTCGAAAATCATGTGCGAAGACAGGCTCGGCACGCCGACACCCGGTTCCCGGTGGATCTTTTGCGCCAGTCGCATCTCCTGGAGAAGATCGTTATCGTCGTTTATCCCCGCCTCGTCGATACCGATCGCCACTTCGACGCCTCGGGCCAACAGTCGGTTGACCGGCGCCACACCGCTGCTAAGCCGTAGGTTTGAGCTGGGGTTGTGACACAGCATCGTTCCCGTTTCGGCCATAAGATCGATATCAGAATCGGTCAGCCACGTGCCGTGGGCGATTGAGACCTCGGGCCCGAGAAACCCTAGCTCGTTTAGGTGCGCCAGCGGCGTCATCCCCCAATGCCGGGTGCCGTACATTTTCTGGTAAATGGTCTCCTGGACATGAATGTGAATCCCGGTCTCGTGCTGCCCGCCGAACCCCTTTACATCGGACAGCATCTCGTCGGAGCACCAGTGCACGTTGTGTGCGCTGATGAAGATGTGGACCCGTTCAGACTCATTGCGTTTGATCAACTCCTCCATCAGGTCGAGGTGATCTGCCGACGAGATGGGGCTGAATGGAAATACATCGTTGACCTGAGTGACGAGCGACTGGGGCAGTGTGTTTAGAAACTCATCGTTGTTTTCGTAAACAAGGTGGTTCTGGTCGCGGTTGAAGAAGGAGAATGCCACTCGCATTCCGGACGCCTCGTATGCTCCAACAAGGCTACTCCCCCAGTCGTCCAGCGATACTCCCTCCGGTGCCGAGCGAAGGGCATGGTTGTGCATCACTGTGGTGATCCCGGACTCGATCATCTGAATGGCGCAGTAAAGCGTGTCCAGATACGGATCAACGTCACGCTGCCCAAACTTGGCCGTTATCCATGTTTCCAGCGGTAGGTCCGGAGAGCCGAGTTGGAACGGCGTCATCCCGGAATGGTGGTGGGCATTGATCAACCCTGGGATGACGATGAATCCCGGGCCACCGATCACCTCATCCGGCTGATGGCGTGCCTTGAGATCATCGTACCGGCCGATCTCGATAATCTCCCCGTCGCGCTGGAACACAGCGCCGTCGGTGATGATTTCGCTCTCGTCGTCGCCAAGCGCCCGGCACACAACATACTTACCACGTATTAACGATGAGGCCACTCGCTGTCTCCCAATGAATCGAGGAACTGGTTGGGGGTGGATTTGCCACGATTTCGATTACGGTGGTCGCTATTTCAGTTCCGCTACAACGCTCCCGTTAGGGACGGAATGTTCGTGGCAATCTCGCCACCGCAAGTCGTGCATACCTGCGCTGCTCAAAAATGGTCTGCGTAACCGTTTCGTGTAGCCGTGAGTATGCTCGACTCCCCGATTGTTATCGCTTGAGTTGAATCGCTTCTACGGAAACGCCTGCGACGGGGTCCAAAGTCACGATAGCTAATGTAGGCGAATTCCCGCCAGACGGCGCTCCGCTGTAAAACGCGGGAGCACCGTCTCCGCTTGTGACTTCACGGAAAACATGGACATGTCCCAGCGCCACGTAGTCACAATCGGCTCCCGCCAGCTCATCAAACGTAATCTTGGAGCTGTACTCGTTATAGGGATCGTCGTTGGTCACGAGCCCGTGTGCAATTGCGACGTACCAATTCTCGGAACAACGAGGCTTGAGTGCGCCCATCGGCATGAATTCTGGGCTGTGATCGTAGACGGGCTCTCCCCATACGGAAAGGCCGATCGAGTCTATGTCGAGGGTCTCGCCTCCACGTTCTAGCAAGACGTGTACGTCTTCTGCCAAGGTGGAGCTATCGAACGACCCGTTCATCAAAAACGTGTCGTGGTTGCCGGGCACCACGACAACCGGGCGCCCAAGCTCGCTTAAGCGCACGAAAACGTCCGAAACAAGCCCGGGTGCGACGCCCCTGTTATCGAACAGATCCCCGGCCACTATCACGCCGTCTACCGAGTGTTGTCGGCTGATCTCCAGTACTTGTTCAAATCCAAGAAGTGCATCATCTGGGTAAATGTCGCTTCCAAGGTGCAGGTCAGACGTGTGGAGCAGTTTGAGTTGATTCTGGGTCAATCTAGACGTCCGTCAAAGATTGTCTGTGGAAGACTTATTGCTATACAGATTGCCAAGTGAACCGATCGCCGGATCCGCTTACTTTTCCAATGTTGGCTCCAATTTTAAGGTGACCAGCAAACACCGTCCAACCGCCGCTCGCGGCCCGGCCAAGAATGTCACGACGGGACGCACGTGCCATGTCCTGGTTCCAGTCAAACATCGGACACCAGTCGGTCTCCGTGACCTGTGCGACGTTGTGGAACAGGTCGCCGATAATCACACCTGTCTCACCGTTGGATTCGACCACCACGACCTGGTGACCTGGCGTGTGGCCGTTGGCCGGAAGTATCTTAACGCCGGGAATGACCTCTTCTTCACCGTCGACCAGGTGTAGTACTCCAAGTCCTGCCAGCGGTTGAACCGATTTCCCGATGGCGGGAACGTTTGCCGCTATTTCGTCACTCGTCCAATAGTCCCAATCTGCGCGGGCGAGCATGTATCGAGCGTTCGGGAAGGTAGCTCTCGGGCTGTCTCCATCGTACGAGACGTTCCAACCAACGTGGTCGCCGTGAGGATGCGTCGTAACGACGGCAGATATGTCAGCCGGATCTACGCCGCTTGCAGCCAACTCTTCAAGAAGTTTCCCAGGCTCTTCGCCCGGTCCCATCGCCGTGTCCACCAGCACGATCGGGCCATCGCCGTTGACCGCCTTTATCAGGAAGGCGCAGAACTGCGTCTGCCACATACCGTTCTCCAGGGCGAAATCCTGGTAAGGACCCCAGTCATCGGCCGGTACGTCCGGGTAGATCGACGAGACATCCCGTGGCGGCGGGGTCAGGTCTACCAGTGCCGTGACCTGCAAATTTCCAATTGTTGCGCTCGTTGCCATGTATTCCTCGAATGAATCATCGTGCAAGGGGAATCGGGTTATTGCCCCGAACTTCTTCGGGCATACATGATGTTGCCTGACGACAATTCGGGACTTTCGCGTATAAGCCGGTGCATCGTACACCCCATCTTAAGATCGGTCTAAATAGATCAGACACCCAAAGTTGCCTCAGGCACTTGCCTCGCGCTCATTTAACGTCCACTCTATGGTGGTCCAGCGCTGGTTCGGGTCGTTTCTGGCATCTTGAGATGTGTTTCGGTCTGAAATTACAGCGTCGGCCTCCCAACGTTAGCCAACGGCAGGATATTCTGCCAAACCTCATATCGGCATGAACAGGAATACTCAGGAGAGAACGAATGGCAGGGATGAACGGCAGTTCAAGCGCGACGGTAACGAACCTGTCGCTTTCGCGTTCCGCTACGGAAACCGTGATCGATCTACCGGATTTCGATCGCGGACGTCTTGAAGACATCGGATTCCTGACGGCGATGACACTGACCGTCATGTGCAACTACGCACAAACTGGCCATTTTGGAGGCCCTCTCGCGTACACGCCGATGACAGTGGCTGCTCACCTGATCGGTCCGGAACTCGGCGGGCTTCGATACGACTACCGCCGTCCCAAGCACCCGTTCTCCGACCGATTCATGCTGGCCGGTGGACACAACGCCCCGGTCCTCTACGCACTCTGGATGATCCAGGGCGAGGCGTTGGCCCGCAAAGAGGCGGCAACCGGCGATAGTCGATACCACGCCGACCCCAATGTAGCTATGCTCCCGATCGACGCGCTTGGCTTCCGCCGCGGCGCAGGCGCGCTCAGCACCCTCCTACGTGAACACAATCTTGAAGACCACGCGCTCATGGGCCAAGCCGGCCTGCGCGGAATCCGGGCACTCTCAGGCCATGCCGAGACCACGGACCTAACAAACGACGTGAACGGTGGACCATCGGGCGTCGGAGTCGCGACGATGGCCGGCAAAGCCGCATTCTGGGACATGGTGGGCGCCCCGGACTCGCTCAAAATCATGGCGATCGAGGGCGAGTTCGCCCTGACGTCCGGCCATTCACAGGAACTCAAGACCCAGGCAGTGGCGCAGCAGGTCGGCAAACGACTTCGACTCCTGTTGTCCTTTAACAACGCCGGTATCGACGACGAGTTGATGGGCAGCGTCATAAAGTCTCAGTACGACGGTTACCGGATCGAGGACCAATGGTCTTCCTACGGTTGGAACGTGTTGTCGGTACAAGA